>TARA_R110001592_G_scaffold342792_1_pt1 | contig 16383 bp, 12 predicted proteins | sample TARA_R110001592 | Tara Oceans TARA_R110001592 (sample SAMEA4398387) | marine metagenome | biome: Polar Biome; feature: [SRF] surface water layer (ENVO:00010504); material: water (ENVO:00002006), including particulate matter (ENVO:01000060) such as... | depth 5 m
CAGTTTTAGACAGAAAATTATAACAAACTGCTGTAGTCGCTCGCAGGGCGTTAATGTCCGCTTTAGGGTGATAGTCCAATTAAACACTGAATGTCCCCAACGACTGCAATTGGCACTTAAGCGACTAACGGCTACAAGATAAGCGGTTGCATACTCGGATAAACTACAAAACACCCAAAGCGGTTATTTAACTTTGTTCTGATCGCGATATTTTAGTACTTTAGGGTAATGAACATAAAGACTGAGTTGTCATTAATGCCTATTTATTTGAGCAATAGCCTTTTCCAGCTTAACTATCATTTCACCATATTTCGTTTTTGAAGCGGAGCTGGGTATGTCATTACTTTCTAAAAATTTGATAAAAGAAATTAAGTAAGACCTATAACCAGAAATTTTATTTATCAGCTGATCTCGGCAATATTTATCTAAAAAAGCTTGTTCAGTTTTAGGTACGGGAAATCGAATTTCAGTTACCTCAATCCCGAATACTTTTTTCAGAATAGCTTCGTGTGGAGAATCGTTTTGAATTTCGTACAGGAGTTTTTCTAACAACTTCAACTTTGAATTAGATAGTCTCACGTCACCATAAGTTAAGTCTTTCCGTGCCCCTTCGATTACGTGACCATTAATAGAGAGCAGATGTTTTTTTAGAATTGTTTTTTTAGGATTTAATTTAAATCCGTCTATGGAAAAAATTTTTGACATGGTATCTATGAAACTATGACTACTGAGGTATTTATCATTTACTTCAGAAGAAAAAAGCATATCGTCTGCATAACGAGTGTACTCAATTCCACTATCGACACAATGCTGCTGAATTATGATATCCAGCTTACGGAAAATAACATTTGAGATTACAGGAGATGTCTTAAAGCCCATTGGTACTATCGACTTACCAGAAAAACGCTTATTTAGACAATTGTCAGGCAATTTTAAGCTAACCAGATTAACAAAACTTCCTAACAACTTTTGCTTAGTCCCAGCCACTTCAATAGTTGCGTCTTCGATATAATGTGAAAAAACACTTTTCAACAAGTCATCGCTTATAGAGTGGAAGAAATTCTTGAGGTCAAGACGCAAGAAATTATAGTTATGCCGATGAGGCTCCAAGAACTCAAAATAAGACCCGCCTTTTCGAAATGCTTTGGCTGCATTGTTCAATGGAATCAGGTTTAAAAACTTATTATTAAGGGCTTCGTGATAAGCCTTATATATTGAGTCATGCTTAATTGCATAAACAAACCTCTGGCCAATCTTGAACTGAATCATTTGGTCAGCAGGAACTGCAGAGATAACTTGTTGGTCGATACGCAATATTTTAAAAAACGAATCCGTGTCTATTTTTTTCATTAATTAGCTTCTTTTGGATACTAAAAACATCTTTTCACGTTCGTGGACTAAAAGTCAGCCAAGTTATAATAGGCCCCAGATTAGTAACTGAGAGCTGGGGGTGTCGGAGCACCCACCAATGCAAGCACTGGCCTCTTTACTCTATCAAAAAGAAACTTTCTTAATGATATCATCAAGTTCTGGAAATACAATTGAAAACTGAGCATGAAACTTATTTTCATCCCCAATAGATTCTCGCTCAAGCTTTCCGATAGTGTAATCAATAAAGCTTGATACCCATCCACTGGTCTTGGTTGTTTCATAAGTAAAGTTTAAAAGAAATTTTTCCTTTATATTTTTCACAAAATTCCTCATGTCCTGCGAAATTAATGATTTATATTTTTTATTTCCAACTTTAACCAACGTATTAGATTTACCTCCAAAGGCAAGTCTCAAAGCAATAACAAGTTCCTGATTTGAAAATCCCAAATGAGTTACTTCATCGCGAATAATTTTAATGTACTTAATTTTAATTTTTTTTGCGAAAATTTCTAATGGTCTTGGAAGTGTTTCAGTTCTATCACAGCTAGAAAAAAGACCTTTAAAAGCCTTTTCAACGTCATTATTTTTATTAAATGCGCTTTCAATTCCCTTCACTTTTTTAACAACATTTGAGCTAGGCTCGATGTTGGTATTGCAAAAAAACTCTTTAAACATCCAATCTATAAAATATGCAAGACTATTATTATTTATCAATACACCTTCTATGGTAGTCTCATTAAATCTAATGTTTTGTGATCTAAAAATATTGCGATTAGCATAGCTCATGAAAAAATCAAGACTAAAATTTGAATAGTCTGTGTGGTGTAAATTTAGTATTTTCGAGCTTTCCACCGCTTTCTTTACATTACCTAAAGCGTGCTTTAATGCGTACTCATTAGAACCAAAAAATGCACACTTAAGACTTTTTTCTAACTTATCGAGGCTAATTTTATAATTTACAATAGTAAGCTTTGCCTTTGATTTACTCCCACTATTGTCAAGCTCACAATCTAACAAATAATCGGAATCATAAATAATCAGAAATGGTATAGGGAGGTTGCTTTTAGACGGACTTATTGCATTTAAGTGAACATCATTTGCCGCATAAACGTCTATATCTCTTAATTTAGGATATTTAGACACAAGTCTAAGGTTTCCGAAAACCTCTAATTCAGTTTCACCTTCAACAAAAAGTATAAATTTACTAAAAAATAATCTTGCTTCATTATCACTAAAAATGTTTAGAAAACGCGGGTCATCATAGTGCGACTTGATTAGACGTATTGAAGTAGATTCGTCTCTCCTCTTTTTAAAATGAAGCACCTGATGCTCATTTTCCCCTTTGAATAACTTAACTACAGACTTAATAATATTTGGGGAGTGAGTAGAAAAAATAATTTTTGGATACGGTGTAGCATATCTGCCATTTTCCCTCTCCTCTTTGGTTTTTTGATATGATTTGTATATCGAATGAAGTCTGTGAATTAGTTGTTCATTTCTTTTCGGATGTAGTCCTACTTCAGGTTCATCTACAAAAATGGTAGGAGTTATGAACTCTCTGCGTGTTAATGCGATCATTAAACTAAGAAATAACTCTAAGAACTTGTGTGAGTTTGTACCGTCAGACTGCCTGAGTAAATCTTCTCCTTCAATATTAAACGTATGTCCTTCTAACCCTACTTTGACGTAATTAAGCACTTTTTCCTGATAACTGTAGGCAGATGTACTCGTTATATCATTTACCTTATCAACATAGTCCTTGTATGAACCACTTTTTTTAGACACTTTATCATCGATAAATCCAACAAGATCTTGCCTTTTTAGGGGATTCATATTCAGAAATTTAAGTTGACTGATAGCTTCCCAAATCTTACTCCAGTCGTATAAATTTATGTGTCGAGTATCAATGAAGAAAAATGGATAAACTCTATTGATAATCTCTAGAACATCTTTATTTTTGGTAGACCAGCGTATCGAGTTATCATTTTTAACCGCGAGTGTTAATGAATATTTAGACTCATTACGAGACTGCTCTTCTATAAATTCGCCAAATGCGGCTAAGCCAGTTAAGTTACTTCTGAATGAAAATAATGTTTTGAAAATATGTCGAAAATAAGGATTTTTAGCTCCTCTAGAAGTAACAACTTTCTTGAGCTTTGTTGTGTCATATTCAATGGTTATGCTGCCCATTGCACTATAGTTTGAATAGAGTGATGGTGGCACTACCTTTTCACCACGTAATGATGAATAAAAATAATTTAAAATATTAAGCAGATTTGATTTTCCAGCATTGTTCTGACCAACAATACAGGTAATGTCCTTAAAATCACTAATATATATATCCTCAAAGGACAAAAGGTTTTTTACCCTAATCGACTTAATACTCATATATTTTTCTCATCCTTATTTTTCACTGACTTAAGTAATTCATATACAACTTTATGTGAATCGGATTAAACTAGAGCAAACGATTCGGTGGCTTTCTTGAAATCTAGGATGGTGAACCAGAGCTTATTGTACTTATCGTCGATACGTGTGCCGCGACCGATGAATTGCTTAAACTTGGTCATGGATTGAATGGACTGATCTAGTACCACTAATTTACACGTTTTAGCATCAACGCCTGTGGTCATTAACTCAGAGGTAGTCGCGATGACAGGGTAAGCTTTTTTAGGGTTTATAAAATTGTCTAGTTGGCCTTTACCTAGTTCGTCGTCACCCGTGATTTTCATCACGTATTTATCGTTTTTGGCGTATTGCTCTGGATTACAATTAATTAGAGCCTGACGCATGCGAGCTGCGTGAACGATGTCGTTGCAAAAAACGATGGTTTTATCCATTTCGTTAGTGCGTTTTAAGTAATTGGTGATCGTTTGTGCCACCAACTCGGTACGATCATCGATCACATAGCCTTTTTTATCGACTTGACCTTTAGTAGGCCGCCAGCCTTGCAAATCTAGATCGATATCGACTCGTACCACCTTGTAAGGCGCTAAGAATCCATCTTCAATGCCTTCTTTAAGCGAATAGGTGTACACGGGTTCTAAAAAGTAATCCGTGTTAGAAACGGTTTCGGTTTCTTTTGGGGTAGCGGTGAGTCCTATTTGCGTTGCACCATCGAAATACTCAAGGATTTCTCGCCATGCGCTATCTTCTGCGGCGCTGCCACGATGGCATTCGTCGATAATAATTAAATCAAAGAAGTCAGGTGCCACTTGTTTGTATGCTTTCTGGGATTCTTCTGGGCCAGTTAATGCTTGATACAGCGCTAAATGAATTTCGTACGCGGGATCAACTTTTCGACCGGTAATTTTGGTCATAGCTTGACCAAATGGCTGAAAATCGTTGATCCGAGTTTGGTCGATAAGTACGTTACGGTCGGCTAAGAATAAAATACGTTTCTTAACCTTGGCTTTCCATAGGCGCCAGATGATTTGAAAGGCGGTATAGGTTTTACCCGTACCAGTTGCCATCACTAACAGCAAACGATTTTGGTCCCTTGAGACGGCTTCAATCGTTTTATCGATAGCTTGCACTTGATAATAACGGGGTGCTTTACCGCTGCCGTCATCATAATAATCTTGGGTAATAATAGGTGGTTGTTGTGCTGTGTAACCTTTGTAAATACAAAATTTAGTCCACAATTCTTGCGGACTTGGGAATTCATCCAGTGTAATTTCACGCTCTAATTGCGTAGGGTTTGTTTTATCATGGAAAATGAAGGCATCACCATTAGAGGTGAAAATAAAAGGCACGTCTAATAACCGAGCGTAGTCTAAACCCTGTTGGATCCCAGTATTCACATCATGTTTGTTGGCTTTGGCTTCGATTACCGCAAGGGGCATTGACGGCTTGTAATACAAAACGATGTCGGCAGACTTAACCGTTTTACGCACACCCATGTTGCCACGCACTACGACTTTCCCGTCGCGAAGCTTCACTTCTTGCCTAATTTGGTAAAGATCATCCCAGCCAGCATTTTTCACTGCGGGCATGATAAATTTTGAGATGATGTCAGCTTCGCTTAACGCTTTTTTGTTGATAGTTGGCACAACACAGATCCTTCTGGATTAAAACAGTGCAAATACACAGTTTTATCAACAAACAGTTCGAGAAAACTAGATTAATTGATCAAACATCAACATATTACTCTTTGAGAGTGAAATTACCACCTCGTAAATAAAGGTTAGGTAAATTCACATATTGGTAGGTTAGTTTCGGTGATTAATCATTGCTTTAGTGATTGTAACGTCCACAAAAACGACCGTAATGGCTCACTCAAATCAGCGACTTAAAAGGCTTGAGCGATCGCAATTTACGCAGTAATCAAGATGAACTTTTTGCTTAAGCTAAAAGGATTATTTCATTGCTTGCTACAAGCGGCTTAATGTCTTCATTTAGGCGAATGTTTTACTTTTTTCATTATATAGATAGCGCCAAACACAAAGACCAGAACTGGCAGTAAAAACCAAAGTTCATTCATATACATATATTACCTCCAACATTAAAAAAACCTAAATATGGCGTATTCAAGTACCTTATAGCCAGAACACTCACAAATTCCTTTTTGTTGTAGGCTCACGTATTTATTAACACCAAAATTAATCTTCTGGAAAGCCAACGTATTTAATATGCCATAAATGCCGCACATGTCTCGGTCATTTTCCATCCCACTGATAATACACATTGGGATGCAATACGCACTAATCAAAATTAGTACCACTAGTGTTAAATGAATACCTCGATCTTCTGTCAACTCAACCATCCTAGAAGCGATATTACATTTTACATTAATGATTGAAATCAGAAGTGCAATTACTTTCTGTCAGGACTAGCGACAGCGCTGGGGCTTACAAGCTTGATGTGTAGTGAAACTAATAGCACTTGTCAGCATGACAAGCTGCAATAAAAGGCGTTTGTGAAACAAACCGATAAAGCGCGTAGCTGTTAGAAAATGAAATTTTTTAGCGGCGTAGCCTGGCACGTACGACTTGCTCGTACTCCCGCCAAATATGTTTTTGTGTGAGCAAAAATTTGCTGGGAAGTTGGCACAACTTAACTGCAAACCAAATATTTTCGATAGAAAATTATTCGTCAGCAATAGCTGAAACAGACAGTTTGAAAAACGTCGGTGTCGAAAGGCATATTTGGCGGGAGTACGGGCGAAGCATGTACGTGCCAGTATGGCTTGAAAGGTTAGCGGTGAAACCGCGTAAAGTCATCTCATCACGAATGTGATAGTAGAGATGGCGGGCCTTTCAAGACAATAAGATAATTACGAAGTAACTAGCTTATATGCTTTTAGTCACGACATAACTATCGTGCTAGCTATCGTGATGCGACGCCAAGCGTCTAGAGAGTGAAAACGATAGTTTTCATCCCTGCTATTAGGGATATTTTGCTATCGCTGTTCCTACTTTTGATATGTAACTCAATATCAAAAATAAGGAACAAAATGAATACAGATCGTATCTCTTCAGGTAATACCAATTGGTCAGCTGTTTTCCAACGCTATTTTGAGCTCAATACTCGGTATAATTCAGGTAGAAACAATAATGAAAAGGGGCGGGCTAGACTCAATACAACTGTGTTGATTGCCGCCCGATTTGGTCTTGTCTCTCCAACTATCGTCGCGCAACTTTATCGCATGTCAAAACGTCAAGCGTTGGAACATTTAAACAAATTGGTTAAACGGAAATTACTGATACTAGTGGAAACACACAGGTCAATTGATGGGCGTATTTATATCTGTGATTATACAGGCGCTCAATTTGCAGAGGAAATGACAGGGCTGCCCATTCCGTTCAGGCGCTTCAACCCTCCCGAAAGAGGTGTGAATCAAAATACAATTATGCATGACTTAATGAACGTTCATATCATGCTGCGCATGCTACACGAGCCACTAAGAGCTGACCCAGAGTATTACAATTATTCTGGCCTAATGACAGAGCGTGAATTTAAAAGACAGATGCACCTTGCCGATACGCGCATAGTCGATGGACTAATATTAGAGTCGAGAGAAGATGGAGATTACATCATTGCTATCGAAATCGAAAACTCGTTCAAAACAAAAGCCCAACGCAGCGCAATCTTACTGCGCTACTTAGCGGCTTTGAAGGCCAACATTTACGACAAGGTTTTCTTGATATCTCAATCACACGATATATTGAATGATATTAAACGCCTTCATGAGCAACTACTCAGCGAATTAACCGAGGTGAGAAGTAAGAAAACCAAACATCCATTAATGTCAGCAGACGATGCAGGGCTGCTTAAACATGCCATTGTTTATCGCACAAAATACTGTGATGAATTGCGTGAAATTTTTTATGAGTAATTAACTCTGTAAAACCACGAGAGGCAGTCAACAAAGAGTAATACGGCCAGATTAGGATATAACTAAAGAAGGAAGGTGCCCGTGCGGCTAAACAGCCCATCTACGCTTTCGAGACGGAGTGTTTAGCTACACATAACGCGATAAACGTTACTCGAATTCTCAATATTTACTCAGCATTGTATTGCTGAATAAAGCAGACAGGAAATCACAAAGAGAACACACGAGCACAAGTAAACTCCCTTAACGCTGCTAATAATAATTAGTCACACTGGGAGCAAAATATGCCGATTTATCTTTTGACTTTGGTTTTAAGATTATTAAATTAAAACGTTCGTCGATGTCAAAGGCAAAAAGATGGACAAGGAAAATCACGAGGCAGCTCTCCTAAAAAGTTACCAACAGGCCGTTAGTTTAAATGGTAGAAAGAAGGCTGGGCAACCTTAGCTACTACTATTAGAAAAACCGTATGGCGAGAAATTAGACTGCCTATTTGTGTGGGGGTTTGGCCCGCCCAAAAACATTTATCTAACTGCTCAGTGAATCCAGAGGCCTGCTTCAAAAAACTAAAGAAGAAAGAACGTGGAAGAACTTTATTATTTAATAAGTGTATGATATATAGTATTAAATTTCGTATGAGTTGGTTTCCTTCTGCAGGACGATCAAGCATTTGTGAAAAGTTTCTTGATGGAGACGATGCTGCTTTTTCTGAAATCGTTAAAAATATGAAAAATGTGTATTTAGCATATGCAAAATAGAACTTGAAAATGGATTTATCATGAGTGTGATTGAAACCGCTGTAGTCGGCTCAAAAAAAATAGAACGTGTTTTAAAAGAAAAATTTAACGCACAGGGAAAAGGATTACATGAGTATTTAACTTCTGTAGAAAGCAGAGTTCCTAAAGATATTTTAAAACAAGCAAGATATGTCGCATCAGTACGAAATAAAGTCGTACATGAAGATGAAACTATTCACGATATAGCCGGTTTTAATCAAACAGTTGAAGATGTTGTTACTGGGTTACTATTGGTTCTTATAGAAGAAGAACGTATAGCAGCTGAAAAAAAACGGACGTTAGAATCTAGAACAAAAGCCAAACAGAATCAGCCCTTAGAGAGTAACGATTCTATTCAACAAAGAGACACAACACGTCGTAACGTATCAGTAGTGTTAGGTGTTGTTGCTTCAATCTGCTTTATTTCGATGGTTATATCACAGCAAGAACTTAAATCCACTAGTAGAGAGATTAAATTTATTAATGCCGAAAAACGGCAAACTAGTCGTGTACTAAATGAGTACAAAAAAGATCTAGAGATGCATCAAAATTTGTTGAAGCAGAAAATGCGGGTTCTCGAAGAGCTAAAAATTAAAAACAAGAACTTAGAGAATAAACTAAACGATACGATTTTAGCAGTAGAAAAACAAAAAAGGCCGATTACGACCGCTCCGAGCGAAATGCCTGCTTCAACTAAACAAGAGAGCAATTCGCTACTAGCCCTAGCAATGAAAAGCGGGGATGAATTTAAGATTGCGGAAGCAAAAATTAACGAAAATCTCGTACAACTAATACTCAATGAAACCAAAGTAACTACTGGTAAATTAGCCGTATCTAGTGAAAAAAATGGCACATATAGCGTTCGGGTGCCAGTTAATTGGTCAATGGATTCTAAAAAGTTACTTCAATTACTTAATCTGTACTTCAATGGTTATGATGGTAAAAATCTAAGCCTGGAATATCATAGAAGGGGTAATTCAAAAGACGCCATTTATATAAGAGAAATAAATGCCGATGCATCAGATTCTCGCAAACCTTATTCAGCAAGGTTATACGATAAACTTCAAGGTATTGAAATCCTGATTGTTGCCGCGCTTGGCAATAAAAAAGGACACCTTACGATTGCATCAAACGTTAGCTGCGGTGGGTCCTGCGCTTATTCCAAGAAACCGAGCAAACGATGGATGGCTCTGGTAAAAGGTAAGCCTTCTGGAAAAACTATTAGTTATAAAGAAGAAAACCCTATTGTCATTGAAGGGTTATCTCAGGCAGATTTAGAATCTAACCCCGAGCCTATAATATCGATTATAAAAGTGAGCCGCTGATATCTGTAGTTGTTTTTGATTGCCGCGGCAGACAGCTCAATTGTGTAAAATGTTACTGTTTGATCTTAATTTCTTCTAAATAGTCAGCATTTTTTTGCGTTCTCTTAAGTAAATAGAACTACTATATACTCTAGAAGTTGCAGTACCAATCGGACGTGATAATTGGGTCTCGATAACATCATGTCCCCAACCTTGTTCATGGAAAAGTGTAGAGGCGGTACTTCGTAATCCATGAGCAGATATTACATCAGCGCCCAAATTAGCCAAAGTGGCGAACCATGCAGTTAAAAAAGTAGAAGGCTTTAAAGGCGTTGCAGTATTAGATACCCAAGCTATCCGCAAAGTCGTGTTATCTAAAATGGAAGTAACCGAAGTGCGGGGCATTGGCAAACGATTAGGTCTGCGACTAAACGCATTAGGAATTAATACCGCATGGCAGCTAGCAAACCGTGACCCTTCTCAAATCCGCAAGGAATTTTCAATAATTGTCGAAAATACGGTGCGAGAGTTAAACGGTGGGGTACGTAATACTTGGGATAGTGTGCGTGCTGCTAAAAAAGAGATATACAGCATTAGAAGCTTTGGTAATCGGATTACAAAGTTCAACGAGCTACGCTGTGCATTAGCCAGCCATGCAGAAATGGTCGCGAAGAGTCTGACCGGAAGCATGACGCTCTTTGCGACGAGTTCACTCCATGACACTGAAGGTTATTTTCGCCGTTCGTATTTTCATCGCTTTACTGTGCCGACGAACGACACCCGCAACATCGTTAAAGTTATTGAAAGCGCTATGGTACAACTCTATCAATCAGGTGTTCGTTATTACAAATGCGGGAGTCACATGACTAAGCTTGAACGAATATCAGGAAATGAATTACCTATTTCTAGCTAGCCCTGTGATAATGGCAAATTACCACTAGGAGGTAAGTCTAAGCATTAGAAACGAAGCTTTTTTGAGAACAATATGAAAACTAAAACTCTTTTAACCAGCTCCGTGCTTGCGGTATTTTTGAGCTTGAGCGCATGTGGTCAGTCAGACATTGCAGCTCAAACATCCCCGATAGTAAAACAATCAACATCTGGTATCTGTCACGATAAAACGAGTTCATCTTATCATCGCACGAAAAATTTCGTGGCGTTCGATTCTATCGCCGCGTGTATAGACAGTGAAGGTCGTTTACCAAAATCAAAAACTAACGCAATAGATAAGGCGACGAAGGAAGCTATTGAGCAAAACAGAAGCTTTGTTAAGCTTTATGACAGAAGCGATTGGCCGCACTGGTTGGACAGCGATAAAGATTGCCAGAATACGAGACATGAATTGCTCTTAGAGACATCAATTAGGTCTGTCTCCTTTAAATCTGAAAAACAGTGTAACGTGCTTGTAGGACAGTGGTATGACCCTTACTCCGGTGAGACTTATAGTGGATCTAAAGAGTTAGATCTCGACCACATCGTCCCACTAAAATTTGCTCATGGTCATGGCGGAGATAAATGGAGTAGACAGCGGAAGGCTTTATTTGCCAATGATGTCGAAAACCTCATACTCGTTCAGGCGTCTTTAAACCGTCAAAAAGGGGCTAAAGGACTTGACGAGTGGCTTCCACCTAACCTTCCATACAGATGTGAATATATAGAGCGTTTTAACCGTGTGATGACTAAGTATGCGTTGGCATTTATTCCATCTGAGCAGCGTATCGTTAATAGAATGGTTAAGGCGTGTGGTCAAAGTGATTAATATTTAGCTTCTGATAGTCTTATTGTCATTTGGAAGTTTAGGGTGGCAAACCTCGACTTAATTTCAGGGACTTGAACGGATCAATTGAGCATCGCCATTTTGAGTGAAAAAGGTAATTGTGGACAGCCAATAATCGAAGGGACAAATTGATGTTTCTGTATCCATTTATAAGTAATTTTTACAAATGATAGAGTTTTACATGGTGCATTAGTACCATCACCCTACAGCACTGTAAGTTTATTATATTTGCGCGAAAAAATTATCTGACGTCTACTATTAATGCGAAGAACTTTGATAATCTCGAAATGCAATGCAAAACATAAATATCGACTAATAAAAAATACCGAGTGAAAAGGCTGTTGTTACTTGCCAGTCATCCTGAATCGTTGCACCGCAGGCGACTAATAAATTCTCTTCAGAGAGGACGACAACCGCTGATGTTGACGGGGTAGACAAATTACATTTGCTAGTTAACCTTGATACTCATATTGAAGATATCAGGTAGTCATTACTGTCGAGTGACTATCAACCTATACCTGCAAGACCAGTGTACCTTCGAATCGCTGAATTTTTCAGCCGAATAATGATACCATTTGAAAAACTACACAAGCTGTGCTGCGGATTAGTGTGAATACAACTTACTTAGGGTTAAGAGCTGCAAAGATAAATGATGGGTTAAATACCTTATTTCGTTAATATTCAAGAGTAGTATCACATATTTAAAATAGATGTATTGGTGCTCGTGCTGAGTTGGAATTTTGTATAGCTTTTAAGTTATATAGCAGTAGGGAGGCATTCGCTTGCTCCTCTCTTTAATACCTTAAAGGATAATTAACAACGGATGTATATATGAATTTGGTAAATAAAATTCTTAGATTTCTTCAATTAACACAAAGAATAAAATTGTATTCTTTGGTAGTAAGACTTAAAAAAAAACATAAAAATCTCCTTTTAAAATCCTATTATTTAGGCTACAGCAAAGCTAAAAACGAATTAACGTCTACGATTGTTCATACGCATAAGGATGTCTCAAGTCTTGACTTGATTAACAAAGAAATCGTCAACAATTCAAAACTTAATTTTAATATTGGAGAAATAAAAACCTTTGATGAAAAATTTTTAAGTTCCCTTCAATACCCTCCGGACGAAGAGCAAAGAAAATTAATTTTTTCAGATTCTAGAAATACCTTAGCAATAGCTGGTGCAGGCTCTGGGAAGTCAACATCGCTTATTTATAGACTTCTTTTTCTTCATACACAATGCTATGTCAGTTTGGATGACATTACTGTATTTTCATTTACAAAAGCATCAGTTAATGACTTCAGAGATAAGTTAATAGAAGTATTTGGGAAGTATGATATTGAGATTACGAAGGAGAAAAGTGAAAAAATAATTAGAACATTTCATTCAAAGGTTTTAGAAATGGCTCAAAGCTCTTTTCTTAGTGGATGTGAGAAAATATTCGAGTTTATAGAAGATGAAAAAGATATAGAATCAGGGTCTATAGAACAAGCAATGGATGTAGCGAATGAGCAATTTGTAAGTATATCTAAGTTATCAGATGGTCAAAATGAGCTGTTGTTAGGCGCTTTAGACTTTTTCTACACAAAAAATGAAAAATTTAAAAATATAATCGACCTATTATTTATAGAGAAACTTAAAGGGACTATGGATGAAGATACAATACCTAAAACCACTAAAAATATAATTTCAAAAACGGAAGATTTTGATAAAATATTATCACCAATGATGAAGAACTATTTCCCATTGGGTGATTATGTAGGCCAGGAAATAGCATTTGAGAATACAGATTTCCCTACACTACGTCTCAAAAGTGACGCCTATATTCCTGAGTTAGGAGCACATATAGTTTTTTATCCATACTATAATGACTTTAAAAAATCAGAATTGCCAAATGAATTAACTCTTTATAATCCTAATAAATTCAGCCAATATACTTATACCTTAATAAAGAGAAAAGCATACTTATTAAGACATAAATCAAATGAAACAGTGTACGCCATTCGTAATGAAGTAGATTTACTAGTTTTAAAAAAGTCAATAGAAAACCATCTTAACGACAAAAAACCCCTTAAAGGCTGTCCAAGATTCCAAGTGAAACTGTCTGGTGACTTAGGTTTTTCTGAATTGCAAGATGCTTTATACAGCTTAGGTAGTTTCAGCGAAAGTTTAGGCGTTCCTTTAGACAAAATTAGTACATATTTAGAAAAGACGTACATAAATGGATGTAATAAACTATTTGCTGAAGCTTTATCAATTTTCTGGCCTTTTTTTACAGAAAAATTTCTTCCCCATCACAATATTGTAAGATTTCATGATATGTTCATTAATTTTTCTCACCCTGATAATGCTTGTTTTGAAAATTTAACTGCTCAAACTAAAAGTAGTTTAACCAATATTTTCATTGATGAGTTCCAAGATATATCACCTGAAGTATCTCATTGGATTAAAGCAACTCTCAAACGACTTAAAGGTGAACAGTTTAATACATCACTAATGTGTGTAGGTGATGATTACCAGTCAATTTATGGTTGGCGAGGAAGCTCTCCTGAATTTATAAATAATTATAGTACATACTTTCCTTCTGGAGATATTAATACCATTGAAATGAGCAATAACTACCGATCATTTCAATTAATTGTTTCAGCAGCAGAGTCTGCGCTTGCATATAATAGAAGTAATGCTAAAACAGGTATCTGTATGAAAGATGATAATGAAGAAAGACTAGTTTTAGTTGATTACCCAGACGAGAAATTAATAAATAAAGTACAAGAGGAATTGATTCTTATCATTTCAAGATTGTCTCAAAAAAAATGGTCAAAAAATCAAAAGGGATTGTTAATATTAGCTAAAACGAACAAAGTGTTAAGAGATGTTAAAAATAGTCTTGGTTTGGAAAAAACACCCGAATGGATTCAGTTTGAAACATTTCATCGTAGCAAGGGTCTAGAAGCTGATTACTGCTTCCTAATTGAAGATTGTGCATATGACTCAAAAAATGTTTTAAGAAATTATCTATATAAACTTGCAGGTTTTTCTTTTTCATACGATGAAGCTCAAAAAGAAGAAGCTATGAGACTAGCATACGTTGGACTTAGTAGAGCAAAATTACGTTTATGGTGGTTTGTCAAAGAAAATCCAGTAGGTAGTTTTGTAAATGTTAAAATTTTTCTACAACAAAGATGATATTTTTATCATATATTTATTCTCGAAGTAACTATCTTTTAGCATATAAAAAAAGCGAACCAAATGGTTCGCTAAATATTGCGTTTAGGCGTTACTGATTTTTTCAAGCCAATACTGTTCAGATATCGCAAAATAATCCGCAGGAGGGATTAAAAATATATCTGTGAACTCCTCTTTAAAGAACTCACAAAATGCAGCTATCTCGTCCACGTATAGCAGAAGGAAAGCGTACATAGTGATGTCATCTAGATACCTGCTTTCAAATTCGGGGTTTTCCGCCAGTAATTGCTTACTTATCGAAATCCCTACTACCTTTCCTGAGGAACCCCTATGGACATAAATATAGCGGTCATATCCTAAAACTAATCCCTCCTCAATGGCTCTAGTCACCGACGCCAACCACAGCATAGTGCTGTGATCATCGAAAGGTGATTGGCTTGCACGTTTATAAACTTTAGTAAATTGATTTTGTGTATTGTTACTGTTCTTCATTGTGACTCCGGTGATTGTGTCCTCAATAATAGTTAGGACCAACCAACGGAAATTTTGCCGTATTACTTAGTTCTGTTTATCTCTTCTTCAAAATAATCATCCAGCAGATCACCGTTAATAGGTGACTCGAATAATACGTCATCATGTTCAAGCAACATGCCAACGCAATTAGTTAAAATCATGATGTGGTTAATGTTATGAATATCCTTTCGCAGCTCCGTGAATACCTGCTCTAAATACCAGTGTTTTTCGTCTTCAAATGTGTAATTACAGTCACTGAGTGTATAGACTCGGTACTTTATGACGTTGTCCAGCATAGCAACCGATTTATGCATTGATTCTTCTGCATTATAAAACCTAGCCAATTCCAATTCCGTTTCAAACTCTTTAGTCATAATGACTCCTTATTATTTATTAAAAGTTACATGAAAAGTTATTCCAAAAATAAATAGAGGAGCGTGACGCGAATTATCGACGTTTTTGAGAAATCCCAATTAAAAAAATAAAAAGAGGCAATGAATGTACTTTACCTCGGTGTGACATTCTAAGCATATGACTCTGAACCAGAAGCTTGGGATGACTGTCGTAATAGGATCTTAAACTGGTAGAGCTAGTTATATACTTGATAGAAGTGGCGACTTTAGAGCTACCATGATGGATGAATCAGAAGGCCTTGTTGGCTATATAAGGTTTGACCGTCTCTTGGTTCTAGCGATGCTATTCTTTTTAATTCAAAAATTTATCGTGTGATACTAGGAATCCCTTTTTTCATCTTGCTCCAGAAGATACGCTTTTCCTTAGCTTTTCGATTCAATCCTTGTTGCTTTACGAGTCGGCCCACAGAAATCGTTTACCCAATTTGACAATACCATGGTTAGGCATAAAACAGGTCCAGTGTTACTCACGTCTAGATTTACAACTTATCGTAATTATGGAATGACGGCTATAAACTCAATACTTGAAGTGGCTTTTGCGGTATTTTTCATTATAGTGGCTTTTAGTCTGCCTATTGGGGGGACTAAATAGGGGAATTGGGGGGAAGCGCGTTAAGTAAAATTCTTATTAAACAAAGAGTAAGGCGATTCGATCTATACAATCAAGCATTGGAGCGACAGAGATGGTGCGGTTGATTGAAGAGGA
>TARA_R110001592_G_scaffold60806_2_pt1 | contig 16383 bp, 14 predicted proteins | sample TARA_R110001592 | Tara Oceans TARA_R110001592 (sample SAMEA4398387) | marine metagenome | biome: Polar Biome; feature: [SRF] surface water layer (ENVO:00010504); material: water (ENVO:00002006), including particulate matter (ENVO:01000060) such as... | depth 5 m
TAATTAACCATTAACAATTACCTACCCCCAATGATCAATTTTCTTATAACGCTAATCTCTTTTTATTTCGCCAGTGCTCAATTAGAAAAGAATGAAACGATAAATAAACCTACAGAGCAAGACCTCTTCATTGCAGGCGAAGGTGGTTACCATACCTATCGCATTCCTTCGCTTCTTATAGCGGCAGACGGTTCTGTTTTGGCTTTTGTTGAGGGGAGAAATTCGGGGAGTTCTGATACTGGAGACATAGATGTCTTAATGAAAAAATCTACAGATGGAGGGCGCACATGGTCTGAACAAACCGTTTTATGGGACAAAGACGAAAGTGTATGTGGTAACCCTAACCCTGTGCTAGATGAAATTACTGGAGACATCCATTTATTGCTCACATGGAATAGAGGGGATGATCATGAAGGAGATATAATTACTAAAAAAAGCAAAGATACGCGAAGGGTATTTGTGATGAAATCCACTGACAATGGCGAAAGTTGGTCCGAATCCAAAGACATTACTGAAACCACCAAGGATCCGTCTTGGGGATGGTATGCTACTGGTCCAGGTGTAGGTATCCAAATTAAGTATGGCCCCAATAAAGGGCGTTTGGTGATCCCTGCCAATCACAGTTATGATGACCCAAATGGGGGTGTAAGAGGAGGACCTTTTGAATATGGATCTCATGTTATTTTTAGTGATGACCATGGGACAACCTGGGAACTTGGAGGTTCGATCTCACCCAAAATGAACGAAAGCCAGCTAATAGAAATGGCAGATGGAAATGGTACCCTATTAATGAACATGCGGTCTTATTTCGGTAAAAATAGAAGGGCACTGTCAGTTAGCAGGGATGGTGGTATTTCTTGGTCCCATCCAGTGGAAGCCTCTACTTTAGTTGAGCCGGTTTGTCAGGCAGCTTTTTTGAGGTATTCTTGGCCTAACGATCGGACTGGAGACCTGGTTTTATTTTCCAATCCGGCAAGCACAAAAAGAGAGAACATGACCATTAAGTTAAGTAGGGACAGCGGCAGGACCTGGGCTGCCTCTAAATTACTCCATTCAGGCCCATCTGCCTATTCAGCTTTGGCAGCTTTGCCCAATGGCGAATTTCTTTGCTTGTATGAAAAAGGGGAAGAGAATGCCTATGAAAAGATAGTGTTGGCACGTATGTCTTTGGACAACTTGCGATAAAAAGAGTTAAAAAACAAAACCCCTCTTCGCCTAATGGCATTGAGGGGTTTTGTTTTTTTAACCTGAATTTAATGGGTTTAATTGGTAAAATTAGTTGGCTAACATCCATCAATGCCAATTTTTACGGCTTTGTGGACATTAATAAATTAAAATTACTCTATAAACAATTGTTCGATAAATACTGGTCTTGGAATTTCGATGTTTTTACCGGTCGCTGTAAGCATTCCAGTTTTGTGGTCTATATTAAAAATGGCTAGGTTGTCTGTTTCCATATTGGCTACAAATACCAGCGTACCTTTCTCATCCACTTTAAAATTTCTAGGGTGTTTGCCACCTGCAGGTACATGCCCTTGTGTTTCCAGCAAACCTGTTTCTGGATCTACTTTGTACACGACTAAATTGTCCTGTCCTCGATTACTTGCATATAGCCATCGGCCATCCATAGAAAAATGAATATCAGCACCCGCGTTATAGTCACTATGTAGTTTGTCATTTAGCATGTTAATCCTATCAATAGGGCTTAAGTCACCATTGGTCTCATCCAATATGTATACACTTATTGTATTGCTCAACTCCTCTAGAGAGTAGGCAAATGGAAGGCTAGGATGGAATACGAAATGCCTGGGGCCTGCACCTGGAGTTGTTTTAACAATCACTGGGCTTTCGTCCACCGTACCATTGGTCTTTTTAACCTTGTATTTTAATATCTGATCAATTCCTAAATCCGAGGCATATACCCATTGACCATCTTTTGATGGAATCATGGCATGCATATGGGCGGTTGTTTGGTTGGCATGAACGCTTTTACCTGTATGTTGAATAAAAGAAGCCGCTTCACTTAGCCCTCCATTTTCTAAGATCTTAAATGTGGACAAATTACCACCCTTATAATGAGACAGAAACACCACATTTCCTGAGGGGTCTACACTAATATGGCAAGGACTCGCACCTACAGAGGACACTTCATTGATCTTGGTCAGTTTGCCCGTATCCGGAGCAATAGCATAAGCGATTACCGTTCCTGCTTCATCTTTGGCATCTTTACCTTCCCTATAGGCAGCATATAAAAACTTCTTGTTAGGATGCAAGGCCAAAAAGGTGGGGCTTTCTTTGTCATGGATGGTTTGGACAGTAGTGGTAGTCAGGTTTTTTCTGTCAAATTCCAATACATAAATGCCTTCACTATTGTTTTGGCTATAGGTGCCAACGTAAATGATTTCTTTGGATTTTTGGGCCATAAGGGAGATAGGGGAACACATTAAAATATACAACAATATGAAAGGTATCTGTTTTACCATTCTGGTAAAGAGCAAGTTTCCAGTTTTATAAATCATAGCTGAATATAAGGCTAAAACATCAATTGGTAACCTTAAGCGTAATAAAAAACAAATAATTACTTAAAACTTGGTTTTAATGCTTCGTATATTTTGTCAAATACGGCAGTGTTTTCATAAATTCCTCGAAAAAGATCAGACTGAGGTCCGTAAGCAAAAATCGGTACCATGATGGCAGTATGGTCTTCAGTGGAGAATTCAAGTTCTACGCTTCGAGCATTTAGATTGCCTTGTGGGAGGGTGATTCCTCCAGTTTCATGATCAGCAGTGATGATTATCAACGTCCGTCCATTTTGGTCAGCAAACCGAAGGGCTTCAGCGATCGCTTGGTCAAAATCAATCCCTTCTTCGATTACCGTCTGGCTATCATTTATATGTCCTCCTGAATCAATAAAAGCAGCTTCTACCATTAAGAAAAAAGGTTTATTTTTCCTTTCCAAAAATTGCAAACTGGCTAGAGTAGCATCTCTCAGGTAGCCTTGGCGGCCATTCATCACTTTAGGTAGTTCATCATCCGAAGCAAAATAACCTACCTTATCGGAATCACTTGCTGCTAGCTGATCCAATGAAGCAGTAAGTTCGAACCCCGCACTGGATAAATTCACAGTTTCATTTACTTCATAGCTTGTGAAGTCGTTTTTGCCCCCTCCAATGAATAGGTTTAAAGGGCTTTTGGCCAGGTCACTGGCAATTTCTTTGGTCATGTCCCTTTCTGTCCTATGTGCATAAAATGACCCTGGAGTGGCTCCTGTTAATTTATCAGTGGTAACAATGCCCGTTATAAAACCCTGGCTATCCAAAACCTCAGGTAGGTTTTTTGCTGGACTTCCATCAGGAAGTGCTCCCACACTTCTGTTTTTCACTTTATTTCCTGTAGCCAAGGCTGTCCCCGCTGCCGCAGAGTCTGTTGTGAAATCGTCTGCAGCTTGTGTTTTGATCAATCCAATATTTTTAAGCTGTGTCAACGTCAACTGATTGCCATTGCCATACATGGCGGCAGAAATTTGTGCCAGGCCGTTTCCATCACCAATAAGTAGAATTACGTTATCAACAGGGCCGCTGATTCCATCTCTTTCAAAGGTAGGTTTGTAGATTTTGCTTAGGTCTGGTGTTTGATAATAGCGGTCATTTAGGTTGCTCAAATAGGCATTTGCTGCGTAAGGATGGTCTGTATTGATAAAATCTACTCCTAATTCATACAAAGCTTTCCAAGACGTTTTACTGTCTGGAGTAGCCCAAAAGCGGAAAGGTTTTTCCATACCATGTACAAGGTCCAGTACTGATTTAATTTTGTTAAGGTCCTCGTCTACAAGCCGGCCTTTTCCATTCCATTGGGAAAAATTTTTGAAGCTTAAACTGAAAAGTTCAATTTTCTCCATTGGGAGATTTTCAGTGTCTTGAATACTTTGGTAATCAAAAAATATTGGAAAAGGATATTTAGGATAATCTTCCACCTTTGGCCTGTTTCCTGAAATAACTATTTTCACAAATGGATTTTCCTGATCTTCCCAAAGGATGCCATAGGGTTTAATGGCTTCCATTACTTTATCTAAAGTAGAATAGGCTTCGGTTTTAATGTCCACTAGAAGGAGGATTGGATTTAATTTGCCCAACCCAAGTTTTTTGGCTTTTAGCATCGGATCCAAATAAAGGGAGGTAAGGGTTTGCCCATCTTTTATACTTTCCTTCTCATGTGCAACATATAAAGTACTGCCTTGAAGTATTACATCTGCTTCTATTGATGCAGCGTCGTTGGCATACGCTTCCCAAAAAGGGGCATTTTGAAGATAATCATTATGGCTGTGGATTTTTGCTTGCTGGCCAATACTTGCCAGTGGAACTGAAAATATTAAAACAGTGCCTATTAAGGCCATTAAAACTTTCTTTTGCTTTTTCGAACGCATCTTAAAGGGATTTTAAAAATTTAGCCTAAATTATAGTTAATGAACCGGAATAAGGATTAAAATCAGCTTTATTTTTAGGTTTGGGTGCGTTTTTGGTCTTTAAGATATGTTCATGAATTTTATTTTCTTGAATTCTTCAATTTTTTTATTAAATCTTCACTTTGGTATAGAACTTGTATTGTATCACCCATAGCATCTTAATTTAAGGTGTTAAGCTTTTAAATTTTAAACCACAATTAAAAAGACATTATGAAATCAGCGAAAATAATTTTAGGGACATTGGCAGGACTTGCGATAGGGGTACAAATTGGATTGTTGGTTGCTCCTGAGAAAGGTAAAACAACTAGAAAAAAACTATCCCAAAAAGGGGAAGGTTATTTGAAAGATATCAATGGACAATTTGACCATTTTGTAAAAGGAATGAACGAAAAGTTGGACAAAATGAATAAAAATATAGCTTCTGTAGCCGAGGAAACAAGGGCTAAAGGAAAAAATTTGATCGCAGAAGCGAAAGATAAAACCAAGTAATTTTTTTTATTGTTATAAGGCCAATGGTTAACATTGGCCTTTTTTTTTATCAAAATTTTAAAAACATGGAACTACAGAATACAACAGCCCTAATTACGGGTGGTAATACAGGAATTGGATTTGGCATTGCACAGGCATTGGTAGCCGAAGGTGTAAACGTAGCCATTACCAGTCGGTCCTTAGGACGGGCGGAAGAGGCTGCAGAAAAAATCCGTAAAATGGAGGCATCTAAAGGGAAAATAAAGGCCTTTGAAATGGATGTCAAGGATTATAGCGCTCAGAAAAATGTAGTAGCTCAAGTACTCAAGGAATGGGGGAAATTGGACTATTTTATTGCCAATGCAGGTGTCGGTCATTTTGCACCCGTAGAAGATTTAAGTGTAGAGCAGTGGCAAGATACTATTGACACCAACTTAACCGGGGTGTTTTATGGTATCAAAGCTTCTGTTGATGCTTTGAAAGCAACAAAAGGTTTCTTTTTAACGATATCAAGTTTAGCCGGCACAAACTTTTTTGCTAATGGATCTGCATACAATGCGAGTAAATTTGGATTGACCGGCTTTACTCAGGCGGTGATGCTGGATTTAAGGCAATACGGTGTAAGGGTAAGTACGATTATGCCAGGATCCGTAGCTACGGGCTTTAACGACCACGAAGTGGATGAGAAGGATGCCTGGAAAATCCAAAAAGAAGACTTAGGGGAATTGGTAGTAGGGTTATTCAAACTTGATGCTAGAACGCTTCCAAGTAAAATTGAGGTTAGACCCTCTCAACCGCCAAATAAATAGACCATTGAACCCGTCAAGGTTCAATACAGTTTTGGAACAAATTGGATGGACAATAGTTTCAAATGATTTTTAGTTTCTAATCATAAAAAAATACCAGCTATCATTCTTAAATGGCTGGTATTTTTTATTGTCAATATATTTTAGTTCCGTTCATGAAATAATGCTGAATATTCCGTGATAAAAAAATACATGGTAAAATGTTGATTTTTAGTGTTTTAAAACCTCATTTAGCAATGTCGAAGAGACTTTTTTATTTGCGGATAGTCGTTAAAATGCATTTCATGTAAAATCAATCTCAACCTTTTTAAATTTTTTAGTAAATTGTTTGATTAGATTTTAATCTTTCACTTTAAAATCGCAAAATAAGTCAACAAGTTATTTTAAGTATTACTAACAATTTATGGACACATTGATTAAACGAAGAGATTTTATGGGTAAAGCGGCTGTGGCGGGACTAGGCCTTGGGTTGGCCTCGTCTACCCTTTCATTTGGCACCCCATCTGTTAAACGGAAAAAAAGTGTTGGTATAATAGGACTTGATACCTCCCACAGTATTGCGTTTGCCAAAGCCTTTAATGCTTCTGATGCTGGATCAGATTTGGGTGGTTATAAAGTTGTTGCTGCTTATCCTCATGGCAGTAAAGATATTGAAACATCGGTAGAAAGAATTCCGGGGTATATAGAAGAAATTAAGAAGCTAGGTGTAGAAATCGTAGATTCAATCGCTGCCCTTCTTGAAAAAGTGGATGTTATTTTATTGGAAACCAATGATGGTAGACTTCACCTTGAACAAGCATTGGAAGTTTTCAAATCAGGTAAGACCGTATTTATTGATAAACCGATAGCGGCTTCTTTGCCAGATGCCATTGCCATATTTGCTGCGGCCAAAAAATACAATGTGCCGGTTTTCTCTAGTAGTTCTTTAAGGTATATGGAGAATGCAATAAAAGTTAGAAATGGTGAAATCGGTGAGGTTTATGGTGCAGACGCATTTAGTCCTGCAAAATACGAAGTTACCCACCCGGATCTATTTTGGTATGGAATCCATGGTGTGGAAACACTCTATAGCTTAATGGGAGCTGGTTGTAAAACGGTCCAAAGGACTTATACCGAAGGAGCAGATGTAGTAGTCGGAACCTGGGAAGGTGGAAAAATCGGAACCTTCAGAGGAACCAGGTCAGGTAAAGGTGGCTACGGAGGAAAAGCTTTCGGTGAAACGGGTATAATGGACATGGGAGGGTATGGTGGCTATCGCCCTTTATTGGTAGAAATAGCCAAATTCTTCGATTCAGGAACATCACCTATTAGCGAAGAGGAAACCATAGAAATTTTCGCTTTTATGCAGGCTGCAGATGAGAGCAAAAAAATGAATGGTAGAGCGGTTTCCCTAGATGCTGTTTTGGCGAAAGGAAAAAGAGATGCCCAAAAAATTAAAATTTAAATAATTACCTTTTAATATGAAAAATAGTAGAAGAACTTTTGTGAAAAAGGCCATTGCTGGAGCAACTTTTGCGACAGTAGGAGGGATGTTACCTGGCATGACAGCTAAAAGCTACGGAAAGATTATTGGTGCAAATGATCGTATCAATGTAGCAAGTATGGGAGTAGTAAGTAGGGGCCATGCTGTTGGAACCAACTTTGCGAGTCAAAAGCAGTGTGATGTAATCTATAGCTGCGATGTGGACATAAGAGCTGCCGAAAAATTCGCTGGATCTGTTAATGACATTCAAGGCAGAAGACCAAAAATCGAAAAGGACTTAAGAAAGGTTCTTGAAGACAAGGATGTGGATGCTTTGATAGTAACTGCTCCTGATCACTGGCATGCACCAGCAGCTATTTTGGGCCTAAAAGCAGGCAAACATGTGTATGTTGAAAAACCTTGTGCACACAATCCTCATGAAGGAGAATTGCTTATGCAGGCACAGAAGAAATACAATAAAGTAGTTCAGGTGGGTAACCAAAGACGTTCCTGGCCAAATGTAATCAAAGGTATTGAAGAGCTTCACAACGGAGTTATCGGAAAACCTTATATGGCAAAAACCTGGTACGCTAACAACAGAGCGCCCATCGGTAACGGTAAGCAAGTCCCAGTTCCTGAATGGTTGGACTTTGAATTATGGCAGGGGCCGGCGCCAAGAGAGGCCTATAGAGACAATATAATCCACTACAACTGGCATTGGTTTTGGAACTGGGGAACTGGTGAAGCATTAAATAATGGTACCCATATGGTGGATCTTGCGCGTTGGGGATTACAAGTAGAATACCCTAATAAAGTAAACTCTTCAGGTGGAAGATACAGGTATGAGGACGATTGGCAAACGCCAGATACACAAGTTATCAATATGGAATTTGACAACAAATCCATGATCACCTGGGAAGGCAGAAGTTGTAACGGTAAGAAAATTGAAAGTGGAAATGTAGGAACTTTGTTTTATGGCGAAGAAGGAAGCCTATTGATCGAAGGAGGAAATTCCTATAAGATTTTCAACCTTAAGGATGAATTGGTAAAAGACGTGAAAAATGATCAGGTAATCGACCCTACCAATACCTCAAATCCAGCGCAAGCTTTGGATGCACTTCACATTCAAAACTTCTTTGACGGAATCACCAATGGAATAGAAGTAAGGTCTGAAATCGTAGGTGCTCACCAAAGTACCTTGCTATTGCAGTTGGGTAATATTTCTCAACGTATCGGAAGAACCTTACATGTAGATTCTTCTAATGGAAATATAAAATACGATCCAAAAGCAATGGAGCTTTGGAAAAGGGAATATGAGCCGGGTTGGGAGCCAACCGTTTAATTCTGGTATTTATTCAAACAGTAAGGCCGAACCATTTTGGTTTGGCCTTTTTGCCAATTAATCATCAAAATTTTCTTACATGGAATTAAGTACCATTGACCTGATCGTAATCGGGGTGTTCTTTTTATTGATGCTTCTCATAGGCGTATGGTCCTATTTTAGAAACAATGATGCTGAGGACTATTTTGTAGCAGGAGGGAAACTCCCCTGGTGGCTATCTGGGATATCTCACCACGTGTCAGGTTATAGTGGAGCCGTATTTGTGGCCTATGCAGGATTAGCTTATACTCATGGGTTTTCATTGTACATCTGGTGGGCCCTGGGAATTGGTTTATCAGTCGTCATTTCAGCCAAGATTTTCCCAGTTTATTGGGTACGTTTGAGAAAAAGATTTAAAATCCAATCTCCTCTAGAGTTTCTTGCTACTCGCTATAATCTGGCCACCCAGCAATTAATGGCATGGAGTGGCGTCATCCTCAAATTATTTGATATTGGGGCAAAGTGGGCTGCCATAGCTATTTTATTAAATGTATTTACCGGAATATCTTTGACCTATGGTATTTTAATTTCAGGAGGTATATCTTTGCTTTACATTACCTTTGGAGGCTTGTGGGCAGTAATTATCACCGATTTTGCCCAGTTTATTGTTCAGATCATAGCAGGCCTTGTTATGTTTTACGTGGTAATCGAGAAATTAGGAGGCATTGAAAGTGTATTTACCGTATGGGACCAGTTACCAGATGGTAATGGAGATGCCTTCAATGAACCTTATACCGTTGGTTTTGCACTCTTGTTCCTGTTTATCAATTTCCTATCTTACAATGGTGGGCAGTGGAATTTGGCTACCAGATACATTTCTTCACCTTCAGAACAAGAAGCTACAAAAGCGGCGAGATTATCTGGTATTTTATACATTATCTGGCCATTGATATTGTTTTTCCCAATGTGGGCTGCTCCAGTGATTCTTCCAGGCCTGGAAGATCCAACACAGTCATATGGGATTTTGACCATGGAATTACTGCCTGTAGGGCTTATAGGCTTGGTAATCGCATCACTATTTGCCAACACCATGTCCATGACTTCTTCTGATATAAATACGATATCTGCTGTAATTACCAGAGACATACTCCCTGCACTTAATAAAAAATTCCGAGATGGAAGAACATCCTTATTGACTGCAAGGATTACCACATTCCTTTTTACCCTAGGAACCATCCTTGTCGCCCTTCAGTTTGAGAAATTTGGCGGCGTTTTAGGATTAATCATTAGCTGGTTTGGTGCCTTAGTTGGGCCAATTGCGGTACCAATGTTATTTGGCTTGATCCCCTGGTTTAAATCTTGTGGACCTAAAGCAGCTATTGGTTCTATTTTGGTTGGTCTTGTGGCTTTTGTGATTACCAAAAATGTGGATGTAGGAAACCTGGCACTTGAAATAGGTCTACCAGTAATTTGCTCTACCATCACTTACATATTGGTTGGCTTTATCGAGCGAGACAATGTGCCTGATAAGGTCAAGCAAATGCTTGAGGACGTTTCTCACGAGTAGAAACAAAAGGTTTAGGTTATTTTAAAAAAAAATTCGGGCCACTATGAAAAAGTGTCCCGAATTTTTTTGAGTAAGTGGTCACCTAAAGTAGGATTAACCTATTATAAATTCCGATCATGACGAAATTTATAATACCTACAACTGCGCTGCCACCCTTTTGAAGTAGGCAATGCTTTCTTCCACATCGGGAAGGTTGTTCTCCCAGTTGTGTTCGTATTCTGCAGAAAATGCCCCTTCAAAACCTTGTCTATGCAATTCATGAAGCACGCCTGCCACATTACTATTGCCTGTTCCCCATGGTAGGTCATGTGCATCCCTGACACCAAACTTGTTCAAATCCTTTATGTGAAGGCTGATAACTCTTCCTTCCAATTGTCTAAGACATTCCACAGGATTGAGGCCTGACCTTACCCAGTGTCCAATATCCGCGCAAACGCCCATTAATTCCGATCTACCTTCCAGCGACCTTGCGGCTACTTCAGGATGCCAATAGTAGGAGGGTACAGGATGGTTGTGTAAGGCAAGTTTGATTTGGTATTCCTCACAAAGCTTTTCTATTTGATCAAATTGATTGGGCTTTGCTTCTGAGGTGAGTATGCCTATGCCTAATTCTTTGGCAAAATCAAATAATTTGGGCAAGTCCTCATCACTGGCGTTAACTACCCCATAGCCCACAGGCTCTATATCATATTGTTTCAATAGGGCTTTGATTTTTGCTTTTCCTTCAGCAGTTATGCTTTTGAAATCAGTGGTTTCATTGCCGGATTTACTGATTTTTTGACCAGGATACATTTCTACATATTTCACCCCTATACTGTTAAGTTTTTCAAGGGTTTCCTCAAGCGAAAAAAGTCTGAATGTGTAAGCTTGACTGCCGACTTTCCATCCTTTAGGCATCCCATCCTGAGCCTGTACATGGAAGGAGAGCATCAGGATGAAAGAAAATAAGACTAATTTGAATGATTTATTGTTCATAAGACGATAGGTTTGGTTTGCTTTTAAATATTATTTATCAAAACTAAGTGTTTTTAATGGAAGAATGAAATAAGAAATCAATGGTCAGTTATTCTGCCAAGCTCATTAAGAATTAATGTTTAATTAATTAAAAGTGAACCAGGCAATAGGAAGCAAATCTGTATATTTGACCTTGTTTTATATTGATTTAATATTCTTAAAGCATGAGGGTAAACCTTATTTTTCAGTTTGTTTTTCTGAACCTATTCTGTTTTCAATTGTCTGGCTGGAGCCAAACGCCTAAGGTCCGAAATGGTTTTAATTTAATTGCTCACAGGGGAGGAATCGTAAACAATCAAATCCCTGAAAACAATTTGAAGGCCTTAAATGAGGCAATCAATCGGGGGTATTATATGGTGGAGGTGGATGTGAGGTTGACTAAAGATGGGGTGTTAATTACGCATCACGACAAAGACTTTAAAAGGTATTATGGGGAAGACCGGCTCGTAACAGAAATGACCTGGGAGGAAATCCGAGAACTTACGGGAGATTTTGGGCAAAAGGTCTTGAAGTTGGAAATGGTTTTGTCTCACTGTGCCGGCAAAATTCAAGTGATGGTGGACAATAAAATCAATGGGTTTGAAAAAGAGGCTTTCGATGAAATCATCAACTTGCTTGATCGGTATGAATTAAGGGGAGAAGCGTTAATGATAGGTACAGAGGCATCGACTGAATATTTTACGGGTAAAATAAAACTTAGTTGCTCCATTGGACAATTGAAAGCAAATGCCAAAAGAAAGGATTTTAGCCCCGATCACTATTACCTGTTTTCCAGTGCAATTCCTTCAGCTGATTTTAACTGGGCAAAAAAGCATGAGGTGATGGTCGTGGGAGCGATTAATACATGGGCTTATGAACACAAAAGGATCAAAATTACTCCTGAAGAAACCATAAACAACCTCAAGACGGTGGGGGTCACCTGTTTTCAAATCGATTCTGTATTTGAAGCATTTTTTAATTGATAGAATTCTAATTTATTATTTCGCCTTAAAATCAGGGTTTAAAGTTTTAGGAATGGGAGCATTTGTATTGTCCTGCAGATTTTCCATCAGGGTTAAAAGTTCCTTGGCTTTTTCCGGTTTTTCATACACCAGGTTATTGCTTTCTGAAACGTCTTCCTTTAGGTTGTAAAGTTCTAAATCATTGTTTTCAAAATAATGGATAAGCTTCCAATCACCATACCGCACAGCTGAGCCTGGCCGAGTTCTAAATACCGGGTCTTGGCTCTCCTCATTTCCTCCCTCTAGGTAAACAGGGAAGTGCCAGAAAAGAGGCCTTTCCGGTAAATGCTGATTTTCTGTAAGCAAAGAGAGTAAACTTAGGCCATCTAGGTTCTTGCTTTCCGGTTTAGTGATCCCTGTCAATTCCATAAGGGTTGGAAAGATATCAAGGTTTGTAATTGGCACCTCGGATACCTGTCTGGGATTAATTCTACCAGGCCAGACTGCAAAAGAGGGAACCCTAATACCTCCTTCATAATAAGCACCTTTACCTGCCCTTAATGGCCTTTGTTTGGTCACCTTAAATAATCCTCCATTGTCAGTAATGAAAAAGATAAATGTGTTTTCAAACAACTGCTTTTCATGCAATAAATCAATTAACCGCCCAATGTTGCGGTCCAAATTTTCTACCATGGTAGCATATTCTGCATTGTCTTGCTCATTTGAAGGTGATTTACCAAGGTACTTGTTTAGCAATCCGGTCACAGGTTGGATAGGTGTATGTACTGCGTAAGGGGAATAATTAAGAAAAAAGGGTTGCTTTTGGTTGCCGGCTATAAAATCCAGTGTTTTGTCCATCACCAAGTCGGTCAGGTACTCATCGCTTGTAGATTGAATACTAGGCACATTTCGATAAGGAGGGTAATAGCTTCCGGGGTTTCCTGCATCAGATCCTCCAATGTTTACATCAAATCCTCTGGACAAAGGATCCTTGCTGATGTGCCATTTTCCAGCATGGCAGGTGGCATATCCATTTTGTTGCAATAATTCAGAGAAAAGCAGGTGATGGTCCGCGATGGTTTCATTATTGACTACAGGTACAAGCTTGCGGTTTTCGGTTTTACCTCTATCCGAATTGGCCACCGTATAAACGCCATGTCGGGGGGTATTTTCACCACTCATCATGCAGGCCCTGCTGGGTGCGCAATTGGCCGCTGCAGCATAGGCTTGATTGAATATCATCCCTTTAGAGGCCAATAGGTCAAGGTTTGGGGTTTCATAGAACTCACTACCCATAAAGCCGGTATCTCTCCAGCCCATGTCATCGACATTGATTAAAATGATATTGGGTAAGGTTTTTTCTGAGGGTACTTTTTGATATCCAGAAACTTGCAATGAAATGAATAGCAAAAAGCAGGATAAGGTCAGTTCCTTTGTCATTTGGATAGGTTTACTTTTTAGGAAGAATAGGTTTAAGTCTACTAAAGTTGCTAAAAGAAGTTAAAAATGGGTAAAATGACTGATTTTCTAACAAGCCGGCATACCTTTTCTTTTAACTTAGAGTTAAAGTTAGATCAAGGTGTAAATTTTAGTAGTTATGATTTCTTTACAAATTTAATGGAAGGATAGTTAAATAATCGCATAAGTTCTTAATTGAATAAGGCAACTAAGGGATTTTCAAAATTCCTCCTAGGAATTGGGTTTTATCGTTATTGATATTGGGTAATTCTATCTATCTTGTAAAGAGATGATTAGTTTACCGTGATCTAAATGATCTTATTGTAAAATTAATAAAACCTGGTATCCGAGGAATGCTTTCCTAATATTATATAGTATCAAAAGAAAATAAAACTAAACCAAGCCTACAAAATACGGTTATATTGTGCAATAAAACTGCGCCTATAGAAACCTTATGCACAATTAAATTAATACAAAAGCAACAATGAAAAAATTATTTGCAATTACGATCTTGACACTTGTATTAACATCCTTCACTTCTGACAAAGAAACTTTTGTAGGAAAAATTCTTTACAAATATTCGTTCACAGACTTAAAGGGTAACGACATCACAGACCAATTAGTACCTTATTTTGGTCGAGAGCAACACTACTTCATCGACAACTGGAATTACAAAGCGTATGATGAAAAAAATTCGTGGATGCAACTATACAATAGTGAAACAAATAGTTACTATTATTTTAATAAGGACAATACCGCTCAAAAACATGACGGTTCGACACAAACTTCACAAAAATTTACAGTAACTAAACTTGATAAAAAGGAAAAAATTGCGGGTTACGACTGTGAATCCATTCAGGTGGAGACAGACAATGCCACCACAATATATTACTTCAACAAGACCATCAAGACCGACCGTAAGAATTTTATTGAACATGAATTCGGTGAATGGAATAAATATTTAGAAGCGACTGAAGGAGCCTTAAGCTTGAAGTTTGTAATGACTGATCATAAAAATGGTTTCATCTGGACAAGTGTTGCGACCGAAGTATCAAAACAAAAATTGACATCAAGCGACTTTGTATTTCCGGCAGACATCAAACTAAAAGATTAACTGTGTATTACATCACCTTGGATACAGCGGGTGTACCCGATTAAATATTAAAATTTTTATCTTTAAGGAGAGTGAGCCAACGATGAAGCCTCGAAAAGCAAATTACAATGCGAAAGACAGGTAATTACGGTTGTAGCTGTGACATGTGTGGCGGGGATCAGGTAGCTACTGGCTACACCCCATCTGGGGTAAAGTTGACAGTGCCTGTCCCTCTTCCGGAAAACGCATTCATAATTATGCGTTGGGATGTTTGCAATGCATCCAATATTCAAAGATATTTTTTAAAAGTTTCTTTAATTCATCATAATTACTACCTTTTACAAAAAAGCCCTGGATTGTTAAGTTAAGGTAGGCTTCATCTATATTTTTTTGGCTTGCTGCTGTTGAGAAAAAAACAAATGGAATACTTTTTTTTCGTAGCTCGGGTGTTGCATCTATTTCACGCTTAAATTCTAAGCCGTTTTTTCCTGGCATATTAATATCTGAGAAAATTAAAAACATCTTGTCCGATGTCGTACTTAAGTACTTATAAGCACTTTCGGCCTCAGCAAACCATTCGATCTTATTTTGAATATTTAGATCGCGAACTATCGATTCAAAAATCTCTACATCGTCTCTGTCATCCTCTACGATAACAATTGTTCCTGATTTTGACATAATAATATTTAACTATTTATAATTTACGGATTATTCCGCAAAAGTAGACCACCATTCCGCGGCAAAGTATACCAAGGTTTGATCCTGACATATTGATACTTAATTTTTTTTACCCTAAAAGCAAAAGATAAATTTACTTTAATTTTTTGTTTCTCCAAGACGCTCCTTTACGATCTGTTCTATCTGCTTTAGCTGACCGTGTCAATGGTTGCAACGGACAGGGAAGTTTCATTGATGGAATCATACGACCTACCTAAATGAAGTTGGGAGGTGAATATTATTGGCGGTTCGTAATGACATTCTTCTAAATATCCTACAATGGAAAAACCAGATAAAGAAGTGGAAAAGGATTATTTCCGGCTTTTTAGGGTAGGGTTGATGGTTGTTGAGTAGATGGGATCAATTAGAAAATTTGAACAGATCTCGCAAAGCCGCGAAGCCGCAGAGAAAATGTTTATTGCCATTAACTAAAAATAAACCCAATAATACCTGATAAAGAATAAGTATTAAAAATTATCCATACCCACTTTGCGCCTTAGCGAGCAAATAAATAGGGATGGATTCGTTTTTAGGAATGAATTTCTCGCAGAGCCGCAAAGTCGCAAAGGATTTATTATTTGTCCCAAACTAAAAATAAACCTAAAACTAACTGATTCAGCACAATGGTATTCTCTCAATCTTCTTAGCGTCTTAGCGCCTTAGCGAGCAAATAAAAAGGAATGGATTCGTATTTAGGAAAGAGTTGCACGCAGAGCCGCGAAGTCGCAAAGAACATTTTTATCCCCTAACTAAAATAAAACTTAATACTAACTGGTTAAAGACAAAGGTTTAAAAAAAACTATCCTTACCCCTTAGCGTCTTAGCGCCTTAGCGAGCAAATATTTAGGAATACAATCGTATTCTGGAAAGAATTTCACGCAGAGTCGCAAAGTCGCAAAGGATTTATTATTTGTCCCAAACTAAAAATAAACCTAAAACTAACTGATTCAGCACAATGGTATTCTCTCAATCCTCTTAGCGTCTCTGCGCCTTAGCGAGCAAATAAAAAGGAATGGATTCTTATTTAGGAAAGAATTGCACGCAGAGCCGCGGAGTCGCAAAGAACCTTTATAA
>TARA_R110001592_G_scaffold111525_3_pt1 | contig 16367 bp, 30 predicted proteins | sample TARA_R110001592 | Tara Oceans TARA_R110001592 (sample SAMEA4398387) | marine metagenome | biome: Polar Biome; feature: [SRF] surface water layer (ENVO:00010504); material: water (ENVO:00002006), including particulate matter (ENVO:01000060) such as... | depth 5 m
AGGCTCTGGCTCAGGCTCAGGCTCAAGCTCAGGCTCCGGCTCTGGTGTTGATGAGGTTTCCGCCGTCAGCAGGGCATCAAGAATATTATTAACCCCATTCCTATCCACATCAAAGCCCGTTGAATACAATTCACCGTAAACTGTATACGAATCTGAAGGTTCAACCACCAATTGCACAGTGTAAGAAGATAGTGCAGCTAAATCAGCTTCACACTCATAACCTGTGCCGACTTCAACACAGATTGAATCTGGATCATCTAAGCGAATCACTTTCATTTCATCGTTTGGGCGGATATTTAAGTGAAAGGCATCAACACCTACATTCAAATTCTCCTGAACTACGATGTCTATTACGGTTTCTTCATCGGTGCTCAAGTTAAGGTTCATGGTAGCTTTAGTAGATTGCTCTATCACCTTGCCTTGATTTCGACACCAGCCAATATCGCAAAGGATATAAGCCGCCATACCTAAATCAACAGATGGGGCAATAGTAGTTCCCATTAATTGTTCAGGTTGAACATCAGCTGAGAAATGCGATCCTGACTGTGAATCACCAGTAGCGTGTAAAAATACATACCCATCACTTTGGCCAGAAGATAGTTCATTCTCCGCTGCATCGCGACTCGCTTGAGATCCGCCAAACCAAAGTGCATCACGAGACTCATAAGATTCAGCTTTTTCATCGACACTCAGAGTTGAAAAGTTTTTCACCTCCCCATCTACATTATAAAAGTAAAAAGGGTTGGTGACTTGATCTACATACGTATTTTCAGGCTGGCAATCGGTTAAACAATTCACCGTTGTGAACCCCATAACGTGGACAAGCTCATGGTACACAACGGAGGCAAAATAAGTAACGTCACTACCGCTAGGGTAAAAAAGCATTCCTTCATTAAAGGCAATGCTAACCGTAGAGTCCACTACACCTTCAATCAACACTTCTCGGCCTAACAAAGCATGACCCAGCGTACTGGGGAAGAACTCTTCTACTCCAATGACGCCGTATTCATCAAGGTCATTCTCATTAGTTAAAAATGAGAACCGTATATCTTTTGCTTTTCCAGCCGTCCCCGTAGTTGAGTCCAAATTAGAATCGGCATCAATTTTATGCGTCACACCGTGATTAAGTTGTAAGGTTAATGCGCGCAGAGTTTGAGTGAAAATGTTCTTTTTGAAATCACCGAGAACAACAACGTCACCTTTTCCTGTCGTGTACGGTTCTTGATTATGAAAACCAAAGCCATCTTGATCTGTAAAATTGACTTCAAATGCATTTCTCTTAGTTTCGGCGTGAACCGATGTTGCCGCCAATGCAGCAAATATAGTGAGTGAGGTTTTAAGCATTTTGCTTCCTTTTTAAATTTGCTGATTGCTCTACGCTCAAAAAAACGTGTAAAGCAGCCTGTGCATCAGCGTCACTCTAAGTTCCGCCAATCTAATTGTGTAAAGTTATTATACACAGTGTATCAAAATGAACTTACTTGTCAATCATTACTTTCACAGTAATAAGGAAAACTGTTAAATCCTTTACCGTGCAAATATTGGAGGGCTACCTAATTAACACTGGAAGCCCACCAACTCGATTCCACTATTTAAATCTACGCATGAAAGAAATAAACGCTAAAGGCAATATCAAGAAAGCCATTGAACCGCCGCCGCTTGAACTTGATTCAGTTGTTGCTGGAGCTTCTGGTACTGGCTCTGGCTCTGGCTCAGGCTCTGGCTCTGGCTCAGGCTCTGGCTCTGGCTCTGGCTCTGGCTCTGGTTCTGGTTCTGGCTCTGGCTCTGGTTCTGGTTCTGGTTCTGGTTCAGGCTCAGGCTCAGGTTCAGGCTCTGGCTCAGGCTCTGGTTCTGGTTCAGGCTCTGGTTCTGGCGCTACTTCCGTCAAAACAGTATCAAGGATGTTATTAAAGCCATTACGATCAACATCAAAACCAGTTGAATACAATTCGCCGTACAATGCATATGAATCCGAAGGCTCAACCACCAACTGCACAGTATAAGACGACAATGCAAGTAAACCAGCTTCACACTCATAACCCGTGCCCACTTCAATACAGATTGAATCAGGATCATTCAGTCGTATCACTGTCATATCGTCACTCGGGCGAATGTTTAAGTGAAACTCGTCAACTCCTACATTCAAGGTTTCCTCAACGACAATATCGATCACCGTTTCTTCATCGGTGCTCAAGTTAAGGTTCATGGTTGCATGAGTAGATTGCTCTATCACTTTACCTTGGTTCCGACACCAGCCAGAATCACACAAGTAGTAAGCAGCCATACCCATATCAGGGGTTCCAGCTCCAGACGATGCCATTAATTGCGCTGGTTGAACATCAGCTGAAAAATGGCTTCCTGACTGTGAATCACCAGGGACTGCGTGTAAATACACATACCCATCACTTTGGCCAGAAGACAGTTCATTCTCTGCTGCATCACGACTCCCTTGAGAGCCGCCAAACCAAAGCGCATCATAAGACTCATAAGAATCCATCATATCTTCAACAGTCAATGAAGAAAACGGTTTCACTTCACCATCATCATTGTAAAAATAAAAAGGAGTGGTGTTTCCAATCAAATAACTGCTTTCAGGGTAGCAATTAAAGCAATCTACCGCTCCGAACCCCATAACGTGCATAAACTCATGGTATGCAGTGTAAGCAAAGCTAGTCGTATCAGAATCGCCAGCATAGCTAAGACCGTAATTATCCGCTGCCAAACTAACGGTTGCATCCACCTCACCTTCTGCGAGCACCACGCGCTCCAGTAAAGCACTTTGCAATGTAGTTGGAAACAACACATATGGTGTAATAATACCATATTGGTCAAACCCAGCATATTCAGACACATTTGAGTAAACTAAACCTGATGTCAAACCAATAAAGCTACTTTGGGATACATCTTCAATAAAAGTTCCGGCGTCAACATCTATCTTATGCGCAATCCCATGGTCGAACTGCAAAGACACTGCACGGGCGACATGATTGACAATGCTTTTTTTGAATTCACCGACAACAACGACTTCACCTTTTTCAGTTGTGAACTGCTCTTGACTGTTAAAACCAAAGCCATCTGGATCTGTAAAATTGATTTCAAATGCATTTCTATTGGTTTCTGCGTGAACCGATGTCGCTGCCAACGCAGCAAATATGGTGAGTGATGTTTTAAACATTTCGGATTCCTTTTTTCAACTAGCTGGGTGCTTTACGCTCAAAATCCGTGTAAAGCTGTTTGTAACTTTATGGGGTTAAATCAATAAGTATATTGTATCAAAATGAAATATGATGTCAATCTTTTATTTTATGGGACTATATACAAAGGTATCATCAACGATACCTTTGTGTGGCATAGTGTTAAATCGACTTGTCGTGCTTCTCAGCAAAGCCTAGCAGCAACGCTAAGGGCGCGGTGGCCTTCTTCTTGAGTTTTTGGATTAGCATTCCTCCTAAAACAAAACCTGAGGCAAACACAGTCACGCCCACAACAGAATTGTTGATCGCGCTCGAAATCCCAGCAGATGCCACGCCACCCACAAACACCCAGCTTATAAAAAACATAAACAAGTAAATATTGTAGGTAGAGCCAACGCCTTTTAGAGTGGGTTTCACATCATCCTCCATGATGGACTCTACACCACCTTGGCTACCCTCAAAACCGGCCAATAAACGCTTCTTTGTGCCATTCACATCGTTCTCTAAATAGTACACCTTGATTTTCTCACCTGACATCTTGGCAAGCCCATCGATAACCGAGCCGGTGGCAACAATATTCTTCATACGCACGCCATCAATGATGATGTAATCCACTTCATGCATGTTTATCGCCTTAGTGCGAGCATTAGCACTACTACTAGCAACAACGCCGCCTGAATAACCCGAAAAAACACCTTCAATTGCTTTAATTTCCATGCTGGTACCACCTATATCATCAATGTGAGTTTAATTTATGTTGTGTAATTATTATTTAAAACTATCCAACGCTTCGAATGTTTGGAGCGCTTTTTCTATGGCGACTTATTTCTTGCAGGGCTGGGCTAAAACTTATCTTTACGATTTCCTCGCCACGGCCAAGTTTACTTTTTATAACGTCAAGGGCAGTATCAAGTGTTTCCACTGCGCTACCTTCAACGAATGCAGGTAAGTCGCTAAAGTACTCTTTATTTGTGTTTTCAGGGGTAAGATAATGCATACGGGAGTCTTTGTCACTATAAGCAATCTCGATAGCTGTGCGTTTAGAGCCGCAACCTTCTTGTTTCATGAGCACAACAGCCATCACAAAAAGCGTTACGTTATTTATTGTATGCATAACTCAACCTCGTTTATTAGGTAATTAATTTTCTTTCAAAGTGTTTCGTTGGGTTTTGGCTAATGCGTCACGCTGAGCTTTAATAAGCACCCACTTATCACCCAAGGATTTACGTGCTCTTTCCATTAAGCAGTGCTCAGGGTGGGGGGTTTCGTTAAGTGTCGCTATTTGCACATCGCAGTGAGCGCACCGGTCTGAAGCGTCACCAATGGCTATCTCAAGCAAGATAGCCTCCTGTTTATTTAACCCCATTCCATTAGGCATAACTCCCGCCTTAGATATCGCCATCTTCGTCGCCCACTCGGTCTCCGTAGGATACACCCACAACAAGCTCGGCATCATCTGGTAAATGGGCAATTGAGGCAAGTAGCTCAGCTTTAGTAATAGTTTCTATCATGATAAATTCTCAATAGGTGTGTTTGCTAAGTCAATAAACACATATTATCATAATGAATTATCTTGTCAATTGTTTTAAATCAAAACCTCGTGTTCGTATGCTATCCCATACCTATTGAGATGCGCCTCTAATAACGTTAATGCATCCAAGTGCGTATTGAGTTTATTTAAATGGATTCTCTCGGGCGATACATCTCTTTGCTCTGCATGTTCGATAACGTTAGCATAACGAGCTATCTCATCTAAGGTATCAACCTTCTCCTTATAGACAACAGCAAGGGAACTCACCGCATCCCTCAATTCACGCTTGCGCTTGCTCTTCGTCTTGAAGTATAGGCCGTGCGCCAAAAACAAACCATAAAAACGCTTCACCGACCAGTATGGCAACTTAAATGAGGGGATCACTCTTGTTTCATCTTCAAAACCAATCGACATCTGAGACATAGTTACAGGACTCTCGCTGGCCGTGCGGTATATAGTGAGCTATACGCGGCGCACGCTAATACACCCAGTATCACAATAGCTGGTGGAGCCATGAACGTAAGTAACATTCCCGCGTTATAGTAAATCATGAAACCCTCTATAAAATATACATCCATTTTATCACAGTTATTCATTATGATAAAGATGTTTCTATATTTTGATAACAATATAGTAAATTATTATGGCTTGTCGATATAACCTACAAGCACGTTGCATGAGGGGATATAGCGCACCATTTGCACCTTTCTATCATCAACGGTATTCATCATCTGCGGGTTAAAGTCAACAGCGCCCACTTGCTCCCCACTCTTCTCAGTTATACACCGGTAATAAACACTCCCGCTAGACATTTTCAACGCGATACTTTTAACGCTCCCCCCAGGGCACACCTTTAGCATTCCGCCTTCTTCAGCATTAAACTCCCAGCCTTCCACGACCATTTTAACAATACTGTAGTCGGTATCGCTTTCCAGCCTATCAGATACACCCATCCGGTAGTTAAATTGAGCTTGCTTACAGGTCTCCGCGTAATCATGCAATTCTTTTTCTTTTACGCAGGTCCCACACATGTGGGCGTTTGCATCTACCGCGCAGGTGATCGCAATTACAGTCGTTAGTGCCAGTGCTACTTTACGCATATTATTCCCTCTTTAAACAAGCGCTCATCCTGAGCAATGAGTGTTACTTGACGATTATAGCCGAATAACAAAAATCGCCCACAAGGAGCGATAACGTTGCCAGCATAGTAAGGTTTGCCGGTTCTGTGTGCCTTTAAGTTGGCTACAAATTAAGTGAGTATGCCGCCAATCCTCTTGCGCCATTACTTAAGCTGCCGTCAACTATGAAGTTGCCGAACTCCAACGCATTGTTTAATACGTCTATATCGTCAGAATCAATGTGCAACAATACCGAAAGCTCATCGCCATAAATCTTGAAAAGCTCAGCAATCAATCGCTCTAAAACAGGGATAAACTCGTCTTTACTCCCTATTGTGTAATTCCCTATATAGGCCATCTTGTTCACACCATAGCGCTGAATGGTATTCAGCAAAGGATACAAACCCATGGCACCATCCCTGACACCCTTTTCGTCGCTAGTATCAAACATTGCCGCACTAACATAACTCGCCTGACTCTCAACTGAGTAAACAGGATTGGCCTTTGTGCCTGCGCTCTTAACTTGAATTGATGAGGTGCTAAATTGATCGGTCATGATGATACCCTATAGTGAACTTAAAACATTTTGTAGATTAGAACGCGCCTAAACAGGAAGCAAAAGCGTATTTCACATATTGTCTTGCCTAATGTAGAGCGCTACTTGCACGCCCATTACTCATTAAGTGTTTGCAGCTCTCAATTTCACCAGTTGAGCGGTCTAGATACACTGTGAATAACTTCTCGTGACTAACTCTGGTCAAGCTGGAACCCGTTTTCTTGTATATAACTATACGTCTATCATCCAGTATGCTTTGAGCGTCAATGATACCCTTAGCTTTTTCCATGGCATCATCAATGTCAATCGCTTGGTTTAGCATCAACGTTTCAAAATGACCGTTATACGATGCAAGCTTTGCTTCAAAGGCATTGTCGAACTTCTCTTTGGCGATGATAAACATAATTTTTCTTCCGTTTGATTTGATATATGTATTCTACTTCATTATGATAATTTGTCAATCATTTATTTTGTTGAGGTCAATAAAAAACCGACTTAAAGCCGGTTGTTTGTTGATATCGAGTAAGCGCTTAATGCATTAGTGGGTTGCGCGTAAAGTATGGCTCTCTGCCATAAACGCCTGATGACATAATACGCAGAAACTGTCTATCTACATCAGCGGCAACAGGTAAGCTCTCGTGTGGCGTTAAAATGCCTATCTGGTGCACTTCCCCCGCTTTCATCATGATTGCGCTCTCCATGGGGTAATCATGCGCAAAATCGCCTATATCACCATCAGCACTAGTGTTGGCATGCGTGGCATTCCACACAGCACAGCTATTATCTACATTGTTGGCCAGCAGTATTTGCACATCAGCATCAAGCGTCACGTTTGGCCTGCCAGACCAGCCGCAAGTACCACCGCCACCCCAAGCATACATCTTATCTGGGAGGACACCCGCTTCTGTATGCAGCGCTCGACCATATTTTGAACGGTCACCACGGTGCGGATTGCCTTTAGTTGCACGAGATTCATCAATCGTTAAAAAACCAACATCTCCTTTTGTTAGGAAAGTACTGCTAAGTATATCGCTATAATTTTTGCGAATATCCGCCGGAACGCTAGAAGGATCTCCTTGTATAAAAGGCATCATTAAAACGCGAATACCGCTGAACTCTGGAAACTGGATTTGTTGACTCATTACATGACGCCTTGCGTGTGTTTATTTATTCACTACACTTTATCATTTTGAAAAATAATGTCAATATGAAGCGCAAAAAAAAGCCGACATTAGCCGACTTTTATTCACCGCCACCCCAGGCTTAACTTTCGCTATCTATGAATTCAATATCCACAAGCTTTTTGCCGTCATGAAGGCGTGGGTAATCCATGGGTTCCAGTTTCACTCTACGGTTAGAGTCCACAAACACAGCGGTGCCCTTAACGCATGGAACCTTGCACTTTCGTTTACTTTGGCACTTCGTTTGACACATATCAGCCCCTTTACTTAGCTTCTTGCACTACACGTCTCAACGTGCGAACTAAACCTAATGGCGTCTTATCACCACCAACCATATCAACCCGACCATTCGGCTTTAAACGCAAACCTAACATATCGATAACCATTCGCCCCTGACAAGACTCGATTTCTTCATTAACTTCGCTGTAGTCTGCATCAAAGCGACCAATCAATAGCTCAAGCGTAAGCAATAAACCCAATGGCTTCTTCATACCCGCATGAGTAGCGACCCGACCATCTACTACGCGCATTGTGAACAAATCCATAATGGCTTTACCTTGTGACGTTGCAAGCGCTTCGTCTTCTTTACCATAAACTTGCTCAATGGCCGTTAAGTCGCGCTTTTGTATCAGTCTAAATAAAACCTTATCTTCATCCTTCATAGACTGAAACTCAGATTCAGTAAGTAAGCTCACACCTGATGAAGCAAAAGCAACCGTATTATTGCTAATGTACTTATATCCGCGAAATTCAATGTTTAAGATACTGCTTACAACTGTCATTCTGTAGTGCCTTGTGTGCTTACTTAGTGTAGGTGTATATTATTTCATTATGATAAATGTGTCAATCTTTTTATTTTGTTAGAATGGTAAAAAAGGCTCCCTTAGGTGCCTTTCATGAAATCTTCTTTTAAACCAACAAACGCCCTCAGGTGTAAACTTGGTGCTTTTAGCCCGCGCGCTAGTTAATCCAATATTATTATTTTTGATAGTGACTTTTGCTCACCTTCAACAGCGTCTATGCGAACAACAGCCCACCCCATTAACTTCCAAAAAATGGCGTACCCGAGAAAGTAATAAACATAATACCCGATCCCGTAATCACGTAACTGAATAAACGAGCTATCAATAGATATAGTGACTACAGCGGGTGACAACCCGAACCCGAGATCAACAACAGCCATAACAAAGAAAAGAAAGGCAAACAGGTAAGAAACCACCATTGTTAATCGCAGCTTGTTTATAGGCGTGGACAACACGCTGAACAACATTTTCATGACATATCCCTTATGTAATTGATAGTAGGGCAGCAGGTGCCACCCATAAATATTATGCGCGCCTGCCCTCGGTAGGCATGCAGTAATAAGTCAAAATTGCGATCACCGGAACAGCAAGCGCAAAGAAAGCACCCAACTGACTATTAGGCGCTAGACCTGAGTGAACCAGTCCATAATCGACAACTTGGAACGCGGTGTTAAGTGCAGCTACTCGGATTAAAACATTAAACTTTGACATGGTGTGTGACTCCCCGTGATTGATAGAGTACATATTATCATAATGATATATTTTGTCAATACTTTACTTGGGAAAATAAAGCCCGAGCTTACGGACTTATTGATTTACGGCTAACTAATTCAATAATCAGCTATCACACTCGTTATGCTGCAAGTTCACACTCGTTATGCAGCAAGTATATTTGATTGTAATATTCTTTGCTTAAAGGCACACCAACATCAGCACTGACATGTATATCGTCCGGCATAGCCATATCAGAAACCGCCATACTAAATAGAATCAAACTATCATTCACTATGATGGATAATGCGATTTTTTGTTGAGCATCCTCACCAACAACAGTGTTAACTTCCATCTGGTTAATATCCAGCTTCTCTAGCCCATCAAAAGCACCCCAGTCTTTCGCCTGGGCTGCTCTTGATGCCGCTACGAAAATAATAGCTTTAGACTCGGCATTAATATCGTTTAGTATAATTTTCATTGGAATATCTCGTGTGTGATGAGAATATTTGTCAATGATTTGCTTTCGGAAAAACCCGACTTAACGGGGTTGGTATCTTTAATGAATTACTGGCTTGAACGCCTACCCATCCACTACAAGAAGAGCATACAAATCCGGTTCTTTCGCTTTCCAAAAATCCACATCATCTGAAAAGAAACCGTCGCTTAAATCAAATCCACAGGCCTCTAGGAAAGAGCGCTCGCGACGCTCTATCGGTTCTCTTTGTGTTGCCATAATACATCTCTATATTCAATTTCGACTTATTGGTCATGTGTAAAGCCACAGGGAGAGTTGAGGGTGTAACTACGCCTCAACATCTATATTAATGTGCTCTGCGCGTGGTCGCTACAACAAAAACTTCAGGGGTTTCACTTGTCGCTTTGATAACATCAATCAAAGCCAACCCTTCATCGTTAGCCATCGCATTATTCACCTCTATCTCGCTGGTGGACAGTAAATGCACTTGATATAATCCGCCATCAGACTCAACGTAAACAGGCAAGTTTTTGCTGTTCATGTCTGACAGATCCTTAACGTACTCAGCATTGTAAGAAATACCCGCTGTTCTCTTAGGGGCTACAAAAGAAACTTCCACATCAGCTGGTCTTTCAATGCCTTTTAAGAAGTGAACGATGACACCATCAATGTCAGCTAATACCGCATCAGTTGTTTGAGCGTACATGGAAACATGAGTTATTTGCAGCATATCGACGTTGTAGTGCGAGGACTTGTGCTTTGCGAAATAACGCATACCAATATTGCCTGAGATTAACTTTTGACTCTCGATTTTCATCTGATTTCCTTGTGTGGTTGATGCAGTTATATTATCAAAATGACATTATTTGTCAATGTTTTTATCGTTGATAGTGGCCAGATAATCAACGGCTTTTTTGGGCAATACTGCTATCAGGAACGCTACCGTTACTGTGAATGCACCCCACCACTTAAGCGTAGTAAATGTTGCGTATAATGCTGATGCCTGCACTTCAAAATAGGCATATATATTCGCAATAACCACTAGGCTAATCAGGACGTACCACAACTTTAAAGTAATCGACCCAACCACTAAAACAAGGAATAGCGGGAACTCACGAAGCCGAGACATAAAGGTACTCACAACGCACCCACCAATAGCTTATTATCACTCATATTGCGATTGATTGAACGGGCAAGCTTACTTACATAAGAACTGCCATTACCTTCAATTTTGCTAGGTATATCGCCAAAAGTATTGAAGTACATATCTATGATCACATCACTTTTAATTGCAAGGGCTTGCAACAACATTGAAGTGGCCTTTATCTTAATCTTATCGTTTCTACTCGCGCCCTCAAACGACTCACTTACCAACGTAGCTTGCTCTGCAAAACAAGCTAGCGTAATTGATGTTAACAACACATCTTGCGAGCCAAGACTAAGCATTGGCGCTATCGACAAAGACAACGAGTTGTGATGCTCAAGAGACTTCATTATATGGCGCTTAAGCATCGGTTTAAGCTCTAAGTTTTCGCTATGAAAACCATCAAAACTATCGCCGGACTTAATCACCTTATATAACGTGAAAACGAGCAATTCAGAAACTAAAGGGTTGTTGATAACCAAAGACATAGCGCTTCTCATGTGTGAGTTTTGATGCTATCTATATTATCAAAATGAAATAATTTGTCAATACTAAAACGTAAAAAAAGGCACTGTTTAGTGCCTTTCCATACTTTATTTCAAGCCTATTCGATAATAACCTTATAGTGCCTATCTTGATCGGTCAGCTTGTATTCTGCGCTATACTCCCCCTCCAAACACTTATCAATAGAGTACGAGCATACTATTACTGACAAGCTATCATCCGTGTAAAAAGTAGCATTCAAAGACCGGCAAACACAGTCACTCTTTATCCTGACTGCGGGCTTAATAACCATGACCGCACCATCATCAAAGGCACATGAGATGACACCCATATCAGACACCGATCTATCAGACTCCCCAACTAAAAAAGAATTAAATCTATCCACCATCCCATCGTCAGACTTATAAACTTCCGTCAGGTGAACAGGTTCGCGACCATTGTATAAACGCCCCAATCTACTATACATCAGCACATAAATCACCCGCGATAGAGACACACTTGCTGGCTCATCACTTTTGTTTCTAAGGAGACTTTCACATTCATCAGGGGTCTGCTTTACCGTAACTTCAAATATGGATTCAAAATTATCTCTCAGGTAGTTCGCTATCATTGATGACACTGATAACATTAGCATTTGAGGCATCTCAATGTCAGCATCTGGCGCATTGTACCTGCCCATAGCGTAACGCTCGCCATCACTTTTATATCCGATAAGCGCCTTATAAACTAGTAGTATAGAGTCGTTAAACTCGCGCATTTGTGAAGAAATATAATCTGTCGTTGCACCAATACATTCGTCGCCAAGCAATACAGATAATTGCTCTTTCAAGCTACCAAACATCACAGCTGGCGTATCACGGACTATGATTGTTTTGTGCTCTATTAAAATACTCAATATACCGATGATCGAGCGACTGACCTCGACTTTAATAACTAAACTTGAATCCACTTTACTTAAATCGCCTCTTGCAATGGTAAGCATGCCTCGCCTCTCTATGAACATTAAAATGACGCTGACTCATTTCAGCATCGTGGAAATTACCTCAGTCCTTATGGGCACCCTACCGGATAGTATTACAACCTAAAACAATACTTTCAATAGGCGAGTAGAAATTAAAAAATACTTGTGCAAATCTACTCGGCTCACGTTAACTTTCGGTGACTTCGCAACGTGATATGTTGCGTTTTCTTATTGCGTTTATATTATCATAATGAAGATTCATGTCAATTAAAACCCCCATTCTAAGCGTAAAAACAACACTATTTAACAACCATCGCAGGGATATAAAGCAACCACTATTCAACTGACAATCGAATCACTAACAGGAATAACAGGCACACTCCTTCCGTAGCTGCGCCCAATATTTAAGTAATAGCAAACAAATGTTCTTTATAATAATTAACTACGCGTACTTACTGATACCTTGCCTAGACCATAGAGGGTAATACCATCCATATATGCACACAAGAGGCACATATAGGCATCAATAAGCATGAGGCTTAAGTAATTGGGTTAACCCCAGGTGTAATGCCCACAGGTAAGCTGTTACGCAAATGAATCTAAACCCATAGACTTGATCATGCCATCAACCAAGTAGTTTAAAAAGTGAATAACATCACCGTTGGCCAGATCAATTTCAGTTATGGTGGTAATCAATTTACGCTGGTCTACAGGAGATGTCTGCTCACAGAAATCGACCAAGTTATTCCACGTCAAACCAATGTGACCTTCACGTACAACATCACTATGTAAGCTCTGACCCATCCCAACTATTACGCGAGACATTACGCATCGGATCTCACTTTGCACAACCGGTTCCAACTCATCCATTTTCTTGCCTGCCAGTGTTATTTCTTAGTGTGTTTATATTATCATAATGAACTTTCATGTCAATTAATATGGGCTGCAAACCAATAAAAAAAGGCGCTTATTAAAGCACCTTTTCATAACCACCCATTAATGATAACTACTCATCAATCAACTCAAACACAACATCATTAAAAGGACTAAGCAAGTAATCTATTGGATTCAGTTCTGGACTAAACCAAAAGGGTGCACATGGACTACAGGTAACAACTATAGACAGGTAACTACCATTCAATGGTGATGTCTTCATTGCGTATCTATTACCTTTAATCGTAGTTACTGTTAGCTTGTCGCCTATATCCATTAATAACAACACAGCAATGCCTTCAGCGTGGTCAACATAACGTTTAACACTACGAACATCCCAACGCATAAAGCAATCCATTACTTCGCTTGCTAACATCTCATCACTTGGCATGTATTGACTATTATCAACGCCCACAATCATTTCGGCATCATCTTGAAAGATAAAAGAATGGTATACCTTTAACTTTAAATCCTCCGGTAAAGACATCAATACGTTCGTCATTCGTGCCGCTAAATCAATTGCTTCATTGTTCATAATCATCACCTCATGTGGACTTGCTTTCAATGAATTCATTATACTTCATTATGATAATTAATCAATCATATTATCTCATTGAACAACGAAAAAAGCGCCCACTTAGGACGCTTTAGCAAACTGCATTTGACTTCTATTACAGGGTAAAACAACCGCTTTAAACTGCTGCGACAACATTGGTGTCGGGTGCCAGTACTTAGCACCCTTCAAAGGTTAAGCGATTAAATAGCTATCGTTATAAAGCACGCCATATTCATCAAAATCTTTCAACGTAGCAGCTCTATACTCATGCTTTCTCACGAAACCTATAGGTGCATCTGTCGCGACCCTACCACCCTTTGAAACACGACCATTAAGCACCTCTATGCGTTCACTCCCTAAGTCTCCTACATGAAGTAAACCCAATGTATTCTCTTGAAAAACTACCGCTTGTAACGCCATAAATAAATCCTTGTGTGTGTGATTCTTTAGTGTGTATATATTATCATAATGAAATCTGTTGTCAATTTTATAGTGATTTTTAGGCACAAAAAAGCGCCACTTAAGACGCTTGTTAATAAAGATTATTCACTGCTCAGGGTATGGATATAAGCCACACACAAAACCTAACAGGAAAGAACAATCTCTTTGTTAAATAACCCGTATTCCCCAAACTCTACTGGGTCGGTATCTATAGTGGAAGGTCTTGAAACACCATGCTTAGATAGCAGCTCTTCCAGCTCTACGCGATGCATCATTAGCGCGCCACACTCGGAGATCAAACCCTCTCTTTTGTAGTCAGCCTCTTGCTCTTTCCATTCCTGAATCAGTTTTAAAATTGCTCTTGCAGGTACAGTTTTCATTTCACATTCTCCATGTATGCTCATTACTATATGATAATAAAATTTAAGCGTATGGGCAAGTTTTTACACTCGCCCACATCAAATAACTCAGAGCTTACACGCGCCCCCTGCACAACCACCTTCGTCATTCTTTGCTAGCTCAGCCATCTCAGATGCACTCTTGCCTTTGATCCGTTCGCGCACTTCATTAAGCTTCTTGGCAACCACGTCTTTACGAGTTACCTCTATACCCATTGCTATATCCCCAATACTACCGGACATATCTAAACCCTTTCCTTCAAGAACATCTTTCAGTACCGACAGCGCCGCATGCATTACCATAGACTGATGGCCAGTCTTGCCTTCAAAGCACGGCTTATCTCCAAATAACACCATTGAGTTCTTACCAAATAACTCTATAGGACTATTAGCGATCACTGGCATTATCGCTATAAGAACGTTTACTTCCAACAACGTTTTAGAGTGACCGTCGTTAATACCACCAGTAACAATAGTGTTAGCCATAGAGTATGCGCCTGCGAATGAATTGAATAATTGAGTGTTCATAATTTCTTACCTTTTAGTGTGTGATTAGTGTGTCTCGACTTGATGATTTAATTATACTTCATTATGATAATTTGTCAATCATTTTAAGTTAATAAACGCTCTTTTATGCCACGTTTTAAGTGCTGCATTTCCCACAAAAAAAGAAACAAAACCCCTCACTCAAGGAAGCTAAAAGTAAGCACTCAAACCCCGATTTAACCCATCAAAACACGCATCCAAAGCCACCATATCAAGCCAGCTAGATATACCTTGAAAGGGTTTTATCAACCTTTAAAACAGATACTACCCACCAATCTATCAAGTTAAAGCCATGGCACCAGACATCAATCATTACTCACAAAGCTCATCACCACAGACTAAAGTAATAACAAGTCTGGCCATAAATTTAAACTATAAAAAAAACAAAAAAGCCGCTAACCTTTCGGCAGCAGCTTTTATTTCACAACGATTCAGACCGTTAAGCTGGTGGACTATCCACCACAACTCGGCAACGTGCCAACTCACCCACCAGCCACCTTCATGGCAACCTGAATAACAACCAAAACTCTATCGCAAAACCAACGCAGCAGATGCAAAATATAGCAATCGCAAGCCCTAGATCAACCTCACGAGCCAAGGATACTGAAATCGAAACGGCGGCGACCACAAAGTAAAAAAGAAGCATAGCAAGACTGTAATATTTCACATACTTCACGCTTTTATTATCATCCATAACTAGTTTACTCCTGACGGCACAATGCAATCGAATACGCATGATGCTCTATAGTAGAACCAATCGAAATGCGTGCGGTAAACTTCCATAAGCCAAAACGAAAACATCATACCAGGCCTATATCCTTAAGCGCCTTGTTGATCTCATCCCGAACACTAAAGTTGTGATGACTAGGCACATTTATCTTAAGAGAGAACAACTCGCGAAGCTCACCAATTAATATCGCAATCAGCAAACAAGTAAGCAAACAAACCACTCCTATCCTGATATAGCTCTCGCCCCACATACCCCAACACAACACACCTATTACTGTAGGGTAAAACACTAAGGCGCAAGCAGTAACACCGTACTTGTGAATAAGAAGTTTCCACCTGTCAATCTTATACAGGCCACTCTTCTCATCAAACTCAACATCCATGTTAAAACTCTCCTATTTAACCATTAAAATGACCATCACCAGTACACTCAAAGGAAACACTACGACAACCAACTCACGAAAAACCAACCAATGCGTACTAACTCTCTATATAGACTTAATGCCATTAACGCCTATTAACACAAGCAGCGTAAAGCGCTCTCCATACACACGTCATTGCAAATAAATCGTAGGCAATATCG
>TARA_R110001592_G_scaffold243151_1_pt1 | contig 16367 bp, 11 predicted proteins | sample TARA_R110001592 | Tara Oceans TARA_R110001592 (sample SAMEA4398387) | marine metagenome | biome: Polar Biome; feature: [SRF] surface water layer (ENVO:00010504); material: water (ENVO:00002006), including particulate matter (ENVO:01000060) such as... | depth 5 m
TCACCAAAGCTTTTGCGCTTGGCGCAGTAGCTCATCGTCAGAGTGCGCTGGGCGCGGGTGATGCCTACATAGCAAAGTCGGCGTTCTTCTTCGATCATGCCGTCATCTATACTGTTTTGGTGGGGTAAAATACCCTCTTCCAAACCGATCATGAATACATGCGGAAACTCCAAACCCTTGGCCGCGTGTAGGGTCATGAGCTGTACTTGGTCATCGCTTTCTTTTTCGTCTTCCTGACGCTCCATTAAATCCCGCAGTACCAAACGGCTTATCGCACCCTCGATGGCATTTTCACTGTCGTCGTCTTTTATTGATTTTTCTAGGGAGTTAATCAGGATATGAACGTTGGCCATGCGCCGTTCGGCGATGGCAATCGAGGAGGCGTTTTGTATCAGCCAGTCTAGGTAGTCGATGTCATTGACTAACTGGCGAACGCTGGCAACGGGGTCGCCTTCGTAGCACTGGCGGCGCAGATTGCCTAGCCAGCTGGTAAATTCTCGCAGACGTGACACCGCCGCTTCCGGCAGGTGTTGGCTTAGACCCATTTCATCGCAGGCGTCGTACATGCTGACTTCACGCTCGGTGGCGTAGCGGCCCAAACTTTCCAGCGTAGACGTGCCGATCTTGCGGCGCGGGATATTCACAATACGCAAAAACGCATTGTCGTCGCCGGGGTTAATGATCAGCCGCAAATAGGCCATGATGTCTTTAATTTCATTGCGGGCAAAAAAGGAGGTTCCGCCACTGAGCTTGTAGGGAATTTGATGTACCTGCAATTTCAATTCAAGCAGGCGAGATTGATGATTGCCTCGGTATAGCACCGCGTAATTACCAAAACGTCCCTGGGTGCGCAGTTTATGGTCGAGAATTTCGGTGACGACGCGCTCGCACTCGGCATCGTCATTGCGGCAGCGAATAATACGAATATGCTCGCCGTGGCCCAGCTCAGACCACAGCGCTTTGATGTGTTCGTGAGGATTGTTGGCGATAACGGTATTGGCGGCCTTGAGAATGCGCGCAGTGGAGCGGTAATTTTGCTCCAATTTGACCACCTTCAGATGCGGGTAATCTTTGCCCAGTAGCGACAGATTTTCTGGCTTGGCCCCGCGCCAGGCGTAAATCGACTGATCGTCATCGCCTACCACGGTCAGTCCGCCGCGATCGCCGATTAGCTGTTTGACCAAATGGTATTGCGAGCCATTGGTGTCTTGATATTCGTCTACCAGCATATAGCGAATTTTCTGCTGCCATTTTTCTAAAATCGCAGGCTGTTGCTCAAACAATAGCGCCGGCAGCATAATCAGATCATCAAAATCTAAGGCATTGTAAGCTTTTAAGGCATTTTGATAGCGCAAATACGCCTGTGAACAGAGTATGTCGGCTGGACCTTCGGCAGTGGCAATGGCCTGTTGCGGAGTAATGAATTCGTTTTTCCACTGCGAAATACGGTGTTGGATACGATCGGCATTGTCGCTCTCTGCGCCGTGATCTTGCATCAGCAAATCGCGGATCAGGGTTTGCGCGTCTTGTCCGTCAAAAATTGAAAAGCCAGATTTATACTGTAGCGCCTTGTATTCGCTGCGCAGTATGGTCATTCCCAGATTATGGAAGGTCGATACCGTTAAGCCTCGTGCTTGCTTGCCTTTAACGAGGTGCGACACCCGCTCTTTCATTTCGCGGGCCGCTTTATTGGTAAAGGTCACCGCGGCGATATGACGCGCTGGAATACCGCACTCCTCGATTAAATACGCCATTTTGCGAGTGATGACACTGGTCTTACCGCTGCCCGCGCCGGCCAAGACCAAGATCGGACCGTCGATATAAAGCACCGCTTCGCGTTGTTTGTCGTTGAGTTTGCTCACGCGGTTGCTGTGTCCTGGGCCGAGGTGGAAAAGGCTGGGCATTGTAGCAGTGGTATAGGAACGGAAGAACCATAGTCTGGGGTATTAATCGGCTTCGGGTGGTTCGCTGGCTCCTTGCCGCGTAATCTTAGAATCCTGATATGTGCCCGAAGGCTCTCTGTCGGACTAAAAAAGCAAATGGCCCCACAAGCTCATTTTTCTAGAGATTCTTAGACTGAGAGCTGATCATTCGTAATCCCCATCAATCTCATTGCAAAGCCTGCAAAAGTATCCGCTACATACTCGGGTGTTTTTCCGCAATTAGGTTCGTACCAAAAAGCGACTCGCATGCCCATTCCGCCGATGGCTCGTAAGGCCAATTCTATATCGGGCACATCGAAGATGCTGTGCTGGGTGCAGCGCTGTAAAACGTCACCTAGTAAAGATTCCGACTCCTGAAGAATAGTCATTGCAGGACGTACGGCATCATCTGAAAGCGCATGCATTTCGGTATTTGTAACTACCGCTAGCATCGAGTATTCGCAGTGAGAAATAACGTGTGCTCTGACTATCGCTGATAACTGCTCAGCGGGCGATTGCTGTTCGCACAGTAGTAAGGCATCTCTCAGTCGTCGTAAGTGCTCAGAATGACCAAGTTGGACGATTTCTGCGAGGACTCTCTCTTTGGATGGGAAGTGAGAATAAAGCGTTGTTGTCTGTACTTTCGCTTCTTTACAGATGTCTCTTACTGAAGTTGCACCGTAACCATGCTGAGCGAATAAACGTAGTGCCGCATTCAAAATTTTCCCTCGTGCACCTTTTGGCGTAAGTCCAAGGGGGAGGCATACCGTTTCAGCCGCGATACGTCGATTTTGGGGGAAAGTGCTTAAGCTGCTCTGCATAGACTAACAAACGTTATGTAATAATTTTTTGCAGAATACCTTGCTTTTACCTTATTAGCCAGCTAGCTTATAAAAACATACGAACGTTAGTGCATTTTTAGAATTATAATAAGAGACAAACCTTCGTGCCAACCATAGAAATTAATAATATTCCCAGTTCCTATGAAAAGTGGGGCAAGGGCCCGGTGATCGTGCTTATTCACGGTCTGGGCTCGTCATCATTAGATTGGCTGCCGCAAAGTGAGGAGTTGTCGAGAAATTACACGGTTATAGTCCCTGACTTATATGGGCATGGCAAAAGTACGGCGCTGCCTCACCCTTTATCTATTCTAGATTTTGCGGATCAAGTGGCTGCAATTCTTGAGCAAGAAGCCCTTGGTCTAGCTCATATAGTTGGCTTGTCGCTTGGTGGTGCCGTTGCGTTTCAATTTGCTTTACAGAGGCCAGAGCTTGTTGCGTCACTAACTATCGCAAATAGTCGCGCCAACTTTAGACCGACTGGCTGCAGGGAGAAAACGGCAGTATTAACTCGCAGCTTAATAAGCCGCTTGTTAGGAATGAAGGTGTTAGGCAGGGTATTGGCGAAGAAGATATTTCCCAATTCCAAACAATTACAGCAATTATTTCAAACACGATTTATAAAAAATAATCCAAAAAACTATCGCCTATGTATGCAAGCCTTACTTAATTGGAGCATTGAGTCTTCACTTCAGTCTATAAAATGCCCAGTCCTCCTTATTGTATCGGAATACGATTACTACCCCCTCGAAGACACCAAGACATATATGGAGAAGATAAATAACGCGCAGTTAGTAGTGATTGAAGGGGCGCATCATGCGGTTACATTAGAAAAGCCTAAAGCGTTTAATAGAGCTTTACGGGACCATTTAAAGCAACAAAGTGCTATTGAATTTGTTCCTGCCGTCGGAGGTGGCTTATGATTGGTGTACGTAGTTGGTGCATGACACTTTGCTTGGCGGCATTGATGTGGACTGCTGGTGTCTACGCCGAAGAGGAGCTATATCGGCCGCTACAAACAAGTCAGGGTTGGTTGCAGGGCGGAGAGAATGACGGTGTGGAATATTACCTTGGCATACCCTATGCAAAGCCACCCGTAGGTGATTTACGTTGGCGCGCACCTCGCAGCGCACAACCTTGGAGTGGTGTTCGCGAGGCGCGAAATTTTGCGTCGCCCTGTGCTCAAATTGGTAATTTTTTCGCAACAAATAACGCAGATTTTTTTGACCGCCCCTTTGGTAGCGAAGATTGCCTTTATCTCAATGTATGGGCACCCATCGTGCAAATAGGCCCTCGACCAGTACTGGTTTTTGTTCACGGCGGCGCTGGTGTTTATGGCGCAGCCTCACTTCCTCTCTATAACGGTGAAAGACTGGCGCGGGAACTCGGCGCAGTGGTTGTGTCTATCAATTATCGCTTAGGGATCTTCGGCGCCTTGCATATGGATGCATTGCATACTGATGATCCGATAGAAAATTTTGGAAGTTTTGGCTTACTAGATCAAATTAAAGCGCTTGATTGGATTCAAGATAATATTGGCCCCTACAGTGGCGATGCCAATAATGTAACTGTGATGGGCCATTCTGCTGGCTGTGTAAGTAATTGGTCGCTCATGAAATCGCCACTTGCTAGCGGAAAATTTCAGAAAGTTATATGTCTATCAGGTATTCCCCTAGAGGCATCAGCCGACAGGCTTAAAGAGCGTAGCCAGGATTTCATTAATAAACTCAAGGCAATGCCAAACACAAATTCAATTTTTGCGCAGGAAAATCCGGATGTGAACCCTACACAACTTCGTGAGGCTCTATATGGCTTGTCTACAGAAACCATTATTACTGCGGGCAAGGGTATAAAAGCGAAGACTGGTGAAGCGGATGGCACAGTTATAGCGGTGACTCCCGACAATAAGCTCACAAATCCTGTTCCGGCTATTATTGGCAGTGTTCGTAATGAAGCGAGTATGCTTTTGATTACTCATACGGGCCATCTCGAACCAGAAAAATTATGGCACTTTATTCATTCAGACTGGCAGGGGCTTAGAGCGGGCGATTTTTTTCCTAGCTTATGGCGTAGTTTGACTTATAAGGTGGCAGTTCACTTTGCAAATTCATCCTTGGTGAACAAGGTCGACGTAAGTGCATCGCTACTCGCCGCCCAATCTAACCCCGTGTATCGCTATGAATTTTCTTGGGAAAATATGGAAGAGCCATGGCGCTCCTTATTTGGCGCCTATCACGGCCTCGATGTTCCTTTTATCTTTGGAAATTTTGAGCGCGAAACGCCAAGCATCTCCTATTTTTCTTGGACGAAAAGTCACATAGGTGAGCTTGAACGAGTACATCGCCAGTTTATTTTTGCCTTCAAGGGGTTTATCGAATCTGAAGACCCAGGCAAGTATTCATCTGAGCTGCAGTGGCCCATCTGGGACAAAGGAGCTAAGTATCAACAAATAAAATAACTTTGTGCGTCGCAACAGAATAATCGCGTTTACGATGCGAAGGGAACTAAGTGCGGCAAAACAGTATTGTTGAATGAGGTGTGACATGGATGTTAAAACTAGAAGTATCGTGACCACAACGTGGTTGATAATTGCATTAAGCGTCGGAGATGTGCACGCCGAAGATATCAAAATTGAAGGTGTTAATAGTAGCGATGTACGTGTTCAGAATAGTTCAGGTAATAAAGATGAAATCAAAGAAACTTCAAAGAAAAACGCGACGATATTAGAAGAGGTATTTGTTACAGCCACCAAACGTAGTAAGTCGCTTCGGAGTCTGCCTGCGTCTATCTCGGCATTTAAAGGGGAAGATTTAGAGAAACAGGCAATTCTAAGTATTAATGATGTGCTGGAGCAGACCCCAGGGGTAACCTCAAACTCGGCTCGCCCTGGCGATCAGCGTATTGTTATGAGGGGCATTTCTACCAGCTCGTCGCCGGTTAGCACCGTTCCTTATCCAGTTGGTATTTTTATTGGCGACACCGCATTAAATGAGCCTTATGCAGCAAGTATTACCCCCGACTTGTCGGCATTTGATATTGAATCGATAGAAGTACTTAAAGGTCCGCAAGGCACCCTATTTGGTGGCGCGGCACTTTCTGGCGTATTACGCTATCGACTAACAGATCCCTCTCCCGACCAATGGGAACTGCGTTATTTTGCTCAGAGTGTTAATCCAGAAAATGGCTCAGATGCATTGACTCAGGGGGTAGTACTTAATGTGCCGTTATTCGGAGAGGGTGGAAATTTTGGTATGCGTCTAGGATATATAAGTAGGGAATACCCTGGCGTGATAGATGATTTAAGAACGGACCCGGTGTCAGAAGATGTCAACTCTGGGGAGGGCGATCAGGTTCGAGCGTCGTTTTTGTGGCAGCCTAGCGATGAGCTGCAGTTTAAATTTATGTATTTAGATCAAGATTACAATGCAGAGAATGGGTTGATTATTGCAGATTCTCCCGACGGGCCACGAGCAACTATGGGTTCTTTGATTCCTTGGCCTAACAAACATAGGTTTGGTTTATACAACTTAGAGATTCAATACAATTGGGAAAATTTTCGTTTGATCTCTTCTAGCTCTAGAACAGAAAAGGAAAGATTCAATACTCTTGATTCATACGGGGCGATATTGGGGCGACCACCAGAAAATACGCCAGATTTACTGGCTATTCCATTTATTACAGATCAAGAGTCAACATCGTTCCAGCAAGAACTTCGTTTGCAGTCTAACGATGGAGGAGCATTAGAATGGCTAGTTGGCGCGTACTATTTGCGTTCCCCTATTCGTTACTACCTTAAGCTTAATGTTCAAGGTTTAAATTCGGTATCTACGCTGACAGACGATACTATTCAGCTGGTTTCGAATGCCGCGAATACGGTCGGTCTTGGTGGTTTAGTAGATCAAATTTTAAACGTCGTACCTGGCGCAGATAATTTAGGGTGCGAGCTATCGGTACTATGCGCTGAAACCAATGCATTAGCTGAAGAAAAGGCCCTGTTTTTCGATTTGACCTGGAATCTGTGGGATCGATTAGATTTGTCATTAGGGGCGCGCGCTTATGAAACATCGGTTGCTGGTGGCTTTGTAGGGCAAGGCGTTGGTGCGCGACTCGTTAACAATGGTATGTCGCCTGCCGATTTTAGAACCGAAATTACCGAAGAGGGCGTTAACCCCAAGGTCTCCGCAAAATTCCAGTTTAACGATGATTTTTCGATCTATGTATTGGCAAATAAAGGTTTCCGCTTTGGCGGAATTCAGAACATTCCAGAAGATGAAGCGCAAAATATACCCGCTACTTATAAGTCGGATTTCATCTGGAATTACGAGATCGGTATACGCACAAGTTGGTTAGATCAACGTTTAGAATTTGATATTACGGGATTTCATATTGACTATACAGACGCACTGGTTGTGTTGAAGAGCGGGATTCAGATCAATTATTACGACAATGTTGGTAGCGCAGAAAGTGACGGTATTGAAGCAAATATGCGTTGGATCACGCCGATCCCGGGCGTAGTAATGATGATGAGTGGCGGTACGGTAGACGCACATACTACGGAAGATTTTATGGCAGGGAATAGTCTTGTAACTGCCGGTAAGCCTTTACCTGGTTCGGCCAAATATCAATACAGTGTTAATTTTGCCCTGTTTGGTTCCCCTGATTGGATGATTAATACGTATGCTTTACTTGGATACACCTATGTCGGAGAGACCTATAACGATATAAAAAGTGAAGATATGGTTAACGATTATGGGACGTACAGCGCAAGCGTAAATTTCTCCATACCGACGTTACGGGGTAGACCGACACTGGCTGTTAATGCAACAAATTTGACTAATGAAACGACGGCTGTCGGAATAATAGACGGCGTAAGGGGAAACGATTTTTATATTCTAAATCCGCCCAGAACGATTACGGCGCGACTCAGCGTGGAATTCTAATCATGCACTATTTGCTTTTATTCGCACTCCTTGTTGGCTCACTTAACAGTGCCGGAGCAGATTCACTCGGTATCTGGCCTGTTTCCGTCGCGAAGGGGGGGTTTACGGCAGATCAGCGCAGTCAGATACTTGGTCAGTATTCGCCTTTGAAGCTGGCGACGGGTGAAAATCAGGCGCTCTACACCTACCTGCATATGGCTGAATTCTTCCCCCACCATGTGGTTGCCCGCAACGGCGATATTAAACCCATGCCTTTGCGTCTGTCTTCGAAGTTAGGCGATGTGGTGGTAACGAGCGCGTTGGGCACACTGACGCTCGACGACCTTCTGCTTCACCCACGCAGCCGAGTGCAGGGCCTCTTGGTCCTGCATCGGGGGCAGATTCTACTGGAGCGCTATCCGGGAATGCGCGCCACAGATAGTCATCTGTGGTGGTCAATCGCGAAGGTCTTTGCCGGGCTTTTAGCTGAAATTCTAATTGATGAAGGAAAAATTGATGCTAGCCTAGATATCACCAGCTACTTGCCGGAGTTTGCAGAAAGTGGCTGGCAGGGTGTGTCTGTTGAAAATGTCTTGAACATGGCAAGCGGGATCAACGCTTTAGATTCTCCTGAGGCCTATGCTGATCCCACATCGGGTATTGGTCGGCTTATCCATGCCGAGAGATTACTGAGCTCCCCTGACCAAGCTCATATTGGTCACAATCAGGCGCTATCAATGATGCGGCGCTTACAAAAGCCCGGACTTACCTATCAATATTCATCGGCAAATACCAATATGTTGGGGCTGCTGATTGAGCGTGTCAGCGGCAAGCCTTATGCCGAGTTTTTGGAAGACCGGATATGGTCTCATATTGGCGCCGAAGGCGATGGCCTAATGGGCTTAAGCCCGGGTGGGCAAGCAATGGCGCATGGCGTGTATTCGTCTCGACTCCGCGACCTTGGCCGCTTTGGCTTGCTATTTACACCCTCTGGCGATAACTCGGCGGTGTTCTCGTCGCGGGTATTGTCGCGCATTCGCCGCAGCCAGCAAAATCAGCACTACAAGAACGCCTCCGACGCGGCGAAAAAAGTGGCGCGTTTAATCGGTGAACAGCCCATTAATGCCTTGGCGCAGTGGGACGCCTTATTTGCCGATGGCGATTTGTTCAAATCTGGGTTTGATGGACAAGCACTTTACATTTCGCCTTCTCGCGACGTTGTGATTGCAGTGTTTTCAACGTCAAAAGATAAAAGCATATATCGATATTTACGCGCTATCGCATCGCAATTTCCTGTCCAAAAAAAGGGCAAGAAGTAATTTAGTTTTAGGGCACGATTTTTTCAAATTTACATAAAATAACAACGGGGATCGCGTATGAAAATATTCTATGTGCTTGTCTTCGCCGGCATCATCGTTTTGAGTGCTTGCACAAGGGATAGCAACAGTAATCTGAAAGACCTTTTGCCCTCTACTGAGACCATGATGAGATGGATTAGCGACATAGAAGAACAAGGCTATCGACGCCCAGGTTGGCCTGCTGACGAGTGGACAGAAAAGTGGGCGATAGATATGTTCAAAGCTTTTGGGCTAAAAGATATTACTCTAGACCCCATCGAGGTGACTCGCTGGGAAGAGCATGAATGGTCGTTAACTGTTTGGCCAAAAGGTCACCCAGATAAGATAATCAAATTGGCCTCTTGGCCCATTCCACTTTCTAAACCCGTTAAGGAATTAAGCGCAGAGCTTGTCCTTAGCCTGAGTCCTGAGGACGTTCAGGCGGGAACCATAGCGGTGGTTGAGTACGCTCTAATGGAAATGCCCCAAGCGCATATTCGTGATGAAGTGGCGACATGGTCTTATGATCCTGACGGAGAGTTTAATACTTTGAATCAAGTTCTTCCCATGGGGGAGAGGTTTCAGAAAGTCATGGATCCAGAGGCTGAAGCTGGTGCTGCCGCGTATATTGGAATACTAAACTTTCCGTGGCAAACGGATAAATACTATGTTCCTTACGATAGCAAACCACGGGAGATTCCCGGCCTGTACCTAAGTCGAAATGAGGGGCGTCGGCTGTTAGATATGATGGAGGACGGGCCCGTCATGGCACGTCTTGGTGTCGACGCCGGACTGACCCGTGTAGTGAATCACAACATATACGCTACATTACCCGGGCGTTCGGATGAATGGCTGGTCATTGGTTCACATCATGACGGCCCGTGGAATTCTGCTGTTGAAGATGCCAGTGGCGTCGCCATGGTCATGGCGCAGGCTCAATATTGGTCGCGGGTACCCGCTAAGGAACGCCCGCATAATATGCTCTTTCTGTTAACGGGGGGGCATATGTCTGGTGGTGCAGGTCTGCATGATTTTGCAGAGAAGCATAAAGATTTTCTATCTAACGACGTAGTTGCCGAAATTCATTTAGAGCATATTGCTTTGGAGGCTAAGGTTGTAGACGGAAAGTTAGTGCCTACAGATAAACCGGAAGTTAGGTGGTGGTTCACCAGCTACATACCGCGCCTTGAGCGCATTGTCGGGCGGGCAATTTGTCGAGAGGATTTAACTCGTTCTTTGATGATGCCTTCGACGGGTTGGCCTCGGCCAGATGCTAAGCGTCCGCCCACTGATGCATCGGTGTTTTTCTTTACGACACCAGTCGTCAGCCTATTAGCCGCGCCGATGTACTTATTCGATCCTGTGGACCGCTTGAACATGGTTGATGAGGAATCCCTTTTACCGGTAAGCCGAGCGGTGATTGATATCATTCAAGAGCTAGGCAGCGAAACTGCTCAAAGTTTGCGCGCGGGACAATACACGCCGCCGAGAGGTGAGCGATTAGGCAAAAACTGCGACGACTTAAATCGCATGTCGAATTAATTGGGGCGTTTATGAATGCGTTGCTTAAGAAAGTGTCAGGATTGATAGTCCTGCTAGCGTATCTACCGGTTTGCGCCGAAACTATAGTACTAGTTCATGGCGGTTGGAGTGGGGGCTGGGCTATGAAGTCCCTTGATGATGAGATTAGTCAACGTGGCCATCAAGTGTATCGACCATCGCTTACTGGTTTGGGTGCGCGTGCGCATTTGAGCTCAGCTGATATCGGCTTAGAAACGCACATTCAGGATATTGTTAATCTTATTTTGTTTGAAGATTTACACGATGTCGTATTGGTTGGACATAGCTATGGCGGCATGGTTATCAGTGGTGTAAGCGACAGAATCCACGAGCGAATAGCGCGCTGTGTTTATATAGAAGGTATGGTGCCGTCTAACGGCGAAAGCATGCTTGATATTCATAGTAAGGCAGCGAAAGTGTTGCTTTCGCTAACTCGTAATGGAGTTGTCTACCCACCAGGCTATGACGAAAATACTCCCCCGCCCAAGTTAATACCTCAGGCTTTGAATACCGTCACAGACAAAATCGTGTTAAAACATCAAACTTTGGATATACCTAGCAAATATGTTTTGAGCGTATCGCCAAACACCGACGCTGAGCGAGACGATTTTTATGCTCAAGCTAAGCGCGCACAGGAAAAAGGATGGAAGATAATCAAAATTCCAGGTAGCCATAATATCCAAAGAGAACAGCCAGAATTGCTAGCGCGTATAATTTTGGGCGAGACCGATCAATAAACGTTAGTTTCGCACGGCATTCAGTCTCATGGTATTTGCGCTGGGGCAACTTTTTAATTCTCCGTCTATTTAATATTTAAGCATGGTGTATATTTTCTATTTCTTTTGGCTTAGTTTTTGTGGAAGACTTCGCCCGCTTTAAAAGAGAATCGGTTAAATGAGTCGTAGTGAGTTTTCTCAAGAAAAGCCTTGGCAACAAGCACTCAATATTGGAATTTTTGGTCGGGCTTTAGTGTGGTGCTTGGGTAAGGCTCAAGCCTGGGGTTTGAATTACCCAGATTTCTCGGAAGAGAAGCTATTGGCGGCGGCGCGTAAAAAAACCGGGCTTGACGATTTTGGTAATGAGCGCTTTCTTGAGCCGTTTCGTTTGCGCTTAGAGCATTCGAAGCATAATCAGCGCCTGAGTCCACTGGGTCGAGTGGTCGCTTGGCAGGTCTTGCTAGCGCCGCTGGTGAATCGTCTGCGTATCCAGGATCTGCTGAAGCGCCATCCTGAAATTCGTGAGCAAGGTATTGAGCGGCCTTTATTTGTTACTGCTTTTCCGCGTACGGGCACAACCTTATTAAGTCAATTATTAGCTCTGGATCCGAATGCGCGGCCATTGCTGTTTTGGGAGGCGATGCAGCCAACCCCGGATGAAAGTCACGCCCCCGGTCAAGCAGACCCGCGAATGGCTAGAGCAGATACTGTTATCGGTCGTATGCGGCGGATGATACCCGCCATCCGGAAGATTCATGACATCGATCCACGCGGGCCTGACGAGTGCGCAGGCTTGCTCGCCAATGCCTATATCACGCCGAATTTTGAGGAGGATGATATTAATTATCGGCGATGGATTGAGGGCCTAAGTACGGCGCAGGTGTGTGCAGCTTATGAAGAATACAAAGAGCAGCTGCAAATTTTACAATGGCAGCGAGGCGGTGGCCATTGGGTACTGAAGAGCCCGCTGCACTTGAATTGGCTCGATGCATTATTGACGACTTTTCCCGATGCTTGCGTAGTGCAGACCCATCGCGACCCCAAACAGGTTTTACCGTCTATCTGTAGCTTGGTCGCCGTTATGCAGGACGCGGCCTGTGACCAAGTGGATTGCATTGAGGTGGGTCGGCATTTGAGTAGTCAGCTCTCTGATTCGCTGCAACGCGGTATGCAGGCCCGTCTTCGTCATTCACCCGAGCGGGTGTTTGATGTTCAGTATGCCGATTTACTTAGTGACCCTGAGGCGGTGGTGCGCAATATCTACGCCCATTTTGGCTATGGGTATTCAGATGTGATGGCTGGTAAAATTGCTGACTATTTAGCGGCCAACCCCCAGCATAAGCACGGCAGTCATAAATATCAGCTCAGCGACTTTGGTCTTACTGGCGAGGGCGTCGACCGCTCCTTTGCGGATTACTGTCAGCGGTTCCAGATTCCACTTGCGACAGGTGGATAGCCCATGGCCAAAATCGATACCAGCAATAAGGTAGTGCCAAAGTCGCCGTGGCGACCACGGCATCTAATCCTGCGTGGCAGTTATGGGCTACTTAAGCTTTGCGGAAGGTTACCTCTGCACAGACAACTTGCGCTGGGCCGAGGCTTGGCTGTGATCTTATGGCCTTTGCTTGGCCAGCGTATGCATGTGGCGCGCACCAATATAGCCCTGTGCTTTCCTGAGCTGGACGAGGCCGAGCAAGAAGCGCTGCTACGCCGCCATGTTAAGGCTTTAGGAATGGGCATCTTTGATTCGGTAGCCAGTTGGTTTAGCGCCGATGCGCTCCTGAGGGATCAATATCGTATTGAGGGCATGGAATATTTAGATGAAGCATTGGCCCGCGGCAAGGGCGTGTTGCTATTAGGTGCGCACTTTACCACTCAAGAACTGGGTGTGCGTATGCTTAGCTTTCATTACAAGGTTCACGGTGTCTACCGGCGTCACAGCGATCCAGTGCAAGAGGCAACCGTGTTAGAGGCGCGCTTAGCGCGGTTTGCCGATATGATTCCCAGTGACGATATGCGCAAGGCGCTCAAATACCTGCGCCAGGGAAAAATTGTCTGGTATCCGCCAGATCAAGACTTTGGTGAGTACGGTATGGACCATAGCGCTTTTTTGCCCTTCTTTGGAATCGACGCGGCCACCGTCACGGTTCCGGGCCGATTGGCGCGAAGTACCGGCGCGGCTCTGGTACCGTTCTTTTTCCGTCGTGAAGAAGATGGCCGATACCTCTTGCGTATTCGGCCCCCTCTCGACGAGGTGGCGAGTGACCCAGTTGCTGTAGCCGGGGTGTTTAATGATTTGCTGGAAAGGGAAGTTAAAGAAGTACCAGAACAATACCTCTGGGTTCATCAGCGCTTTAAGACCCGTCCTAATCCCGCAGATCCCTCGCCATACCTCTTAGCAGGGGAATAAACTAGGCGGGCAGGATATTTAAACTCTCCTCGGTAAACTACTGCTACATTGGGGTGGGGCCGCACTGTACGCTACTTTCTTCATTCCTCGAGTTTTGCAGAATTCCGGACGGAAGGCTTGGCGAGGAGATACACAAATTAATGCGGTCTAAAAGCGGGGCAGATAATTTACTGCGACTGGCAGCTGGAAATGACCTGATTTCTTCCCTGCTCTTTGGCTCTATAAAGGTTGAGGTCAGCAGCGTGGATGCTGGCGTCGAGCTGTTCATTCTGCACACTGGAAATACCAATACTGACAGAAAATCCGAATTGGTAGTTGTCTTCATGTACGAGGCTGTCTGCAACTTTGCGTCTAAACTCGTCAAAGCGTTTATAAGTATTAGCGCTATCGGTGGTACTTAAAATACAAAACTCTTCACCGCCAAAACGTGCAACGAGATCATCTGGGAATTCACCCCGTAGTAGATCCGCCATATGCTTTAAGGCGGTATCGCCGGCCTCGTGGCCATAGCGGTCGTTGATTTTCTTAAAGTGGTCAATGTCAATCATGGCTAGCGATAGCGGTGTTTCTTGAAACAGTGCTCTTTGATGCAAGAGTTTCCCTTCGTTGAAGAAATAGCGACGATTGTGAAGCTTGGTTAAGTAATCGCGGTTGGCGGCGTCGCGAATATCTTGAATATGATCGAGATAGTCGAGGTTCTGATTCACCCGGCACAGTAACTCTTCATAGCTAAAAGGCTTGCCAATAAAATCGTTGGCGCCACTCTTGAGCAGCTGCGCGGACAGTCGTGCCTCCCCAGAGCTGGATAGGCCAATAATAGCGAGCTGGTCTTTGGGGTGGCGTATCCTAAGTTGTTGAATAAGTTCGAAGCCATCCATTTCTGGCATATTGTAGTCTGTGATAACCAGTTTGATATCTGGATGCTCGGCCATTTTGAGCAAGGCATCTTTGCCGTTTTCGGCGGTGATAACTTGCAGGCGCTGGATCTCCAAATGACGTTTCAGCATTAATAATGCTGACTTTGAATCGTCGACGATAAGGACCTTGGTCGAGTGATTGCGATGCACTCGCTGGGCTAGGTGGCAGGCGTATTCGTAGGCGCTAATATTTTTCTTTAGGACGTAATCTACCACGCCTAGTTCAATCATTTTTTTACGCAATTCGTCGCCGAAATAACCGGTGAGCACTATCACCGGAATATCGTATGATTGCACTACAGGTACTATTTCGCCGTTCGGTGCGTCTGGCAGATTTAGGTCCACCAGTGCGACGGTAAAGCGCTGAGGGTCATTCTTTAGCAGGGATTTGGCCTCCGCCCCATTGCGGGCGACACAAGCCGTGAAGCCAATAATATCTTCGATGATCGCTTTCGCCATGCTGGCTAGCGCCGCGTTATCTTCTACAACCAGGACGCTTGGCATTGCTATTAGTGCCTTATTATCGGTTCATAGGTCGGTTCATAGAAGGGAGTCTACAATTCGCTCCTTGTGAGGGGGATCAGTAATGTTGCCTATGCGTTTGAGTGAGCGAGGGACTATTGGTCACCGCGATACATAATGGCTTCTTGTAAGTGTGCAAGGCTAATGCTCTTGTCACCGGCAAGATCGGCAATCGTGCGGGCGATTTTGATCAGGCGGTGGTGGGCGCGGGCGCTCAGACCTAGCTTTTGCTCGGCGCGGAGCATGAATTTCTTACTGGCTTCATCTAACTCGCAGAATCTGGCTACTTCCTCGGCGCTAAGTCTCGCATTGATATTGGGGCTGCGCTCATGCTGGCGGTTTCGAGCTGCACAAACACGCTCCCGAACCACTGCGCTAGTTTCTGCCTTACTGGCATCTTGCAGAACACCGGGCGGAAGCCTGGGCACGGTGATACGCAGATCAATACGGTCTAAAAGCGGCCCGGATAATTTACTGCGGTAACGCTGAATCTGGTCGGGCGTGCAGCGGCAATCTTTACTTTCGTCCCCGTCATAACCGCAGGGGCAAGGATTCATTGCCCCTACCAACTGAAATTTTGCCGGAAATGTTAGTTGTTGCGTGGCTCGGGAGATACTGACTTCCCCCGACTCCATCGGTTCACGTAATACTTCCAGCACTTTGCGCGGATATTCCGGCAGCTCATCTAAGAACAAAACGCCGTTGTGGGCTAGGGATATTTCGCCCGGCCGAGGATAACTTCCGCTGTAATATATAGTATTAGGTGCGACAATTCCGATGTATTTGCGGGGTTTAGCGGCGCGAAATCAACAAATTGCTGCGACAATAAAGAAAGGAATAGGCGCGATGGAGTCCTTTATGCCAACTAATAGCTGCGACACGGTTCAGCATCGACAAGTCCGAAAGATTGGGCCCACGCGGCAAAGCGTGTCAGGGAAACTGGCCTTCCGTGGACAAACTTCCATCCCGTTTGAATCCACCCTAGAGAGGGACTTTCTGATAAGAGCTGAATTCTGTCTTTCGGTACTTGACGTCATTTCTCAACCAGCGGCTATACCTTTTTATGGGGTGAACGGCCAGCTGTATACCTACACCCCGGATTTTCTGGTTTATTACCGCTTGGGTGATCGGGCTTATGGCGATTACCCAAAGCCTGTGTTGGTCGAGGTCAAACCGGAAAAAGAATGGCGGGGAAATTGGCGCAAATGGCTCCCTAAATGGAAGG
>TARA_R110001592_G_scaffold221157_1_pt1 | contig 16366 bp, 15 predicted proteins | sample TARA_R110001592 | Tara Oceans TARA_R110001592 (sample SAMEA4398387) | marine metagenome | biome: Polar Biome; feature: [SRF] surface water layer (ENVO:00010504); material: water (ENVO:00002006), including particulate matter (ENVO:01000060) such as... | depth 5 m
ATTTTTAACCCCTTCATTAAACCATATATTTCAGAAATTCTAGCATTTAATTCGAAAGACGAATGAAGGTATATTAGAAATATAAGGTGGTCCCACTCCTCAAGATGGTTTTTTGGTGATTCACGACCAGCGGATAACCACATCTGTTCCCTACCAGGAAAATTCTGATTACTAAGAACTCTATTATAATACTCAACAACATGGGTTAGTTCGTGAAAAAATAAAGAAGCAACGTAAGGTTTTATATCCAATTTAAAAAATTCTATAATAGAACCATCATCAAAATGCTCTTCAGGAATCAATAAAGTTATTTCTATATCACCACCAGTTAATACTGTAGATTCTTTACCGTTTGGGAATTTTACATTACTTAAACCTGTATTTTTTGTATTAAACTGACCTCCTTGAATATAGTCATCCGCTTTTTTTATGTCCCCGTCAGGTGTAATACCAATGGTTATATGTAATGAAGGTTCTACCAGAGGTAACTCTTTAAATCCAGATGAATCTGGAGACCAACCTAAACTAAAAGCTTTTTCCATAACCTCATTACCATCAAAAGATAATGAACTACCATCACCACCATCTAATAACATTAATAAACTATCCTCTACTAACGAAACAAGGACGTTAACCCAAAAATCTACCGATTTTGGAACGCCCCTGGTTTCTTTGATAAGATTACTAGATTGTTTTTGTGTTATTATTAGCTTCATACTAATAAATACAATCTTATTACTCTTTTTCTTCTATATTAAACATCTCTTTATGTTTGTCGTATGTGATTGAATAAGTGCCACCCTCCACAATATTATCCATTAATATTTCTTCAGATATGTAATCCTCCACTTCAGATTGTATAGCTCTTTTAAGCGGTCTAGCACCATACTTATTATCATAACCAACCTCAAATATTCTATTAACAACAGATTGTGTAAACTTAACCGAATATTTTTTATCACCCATTCGATTAATTAGATTGTCCAACTCTAATCTAACAATTTTTTTGATTGACTTTTCGTCTAACGACTCAAAGAATATTATATCGTCCAACCTATTAAGGAATTCTGGGTTGAATGTATCTTTTAAAGCTTTTGATATTATTGTTCTAGCTCTTTCCTTATCATTATTTTGTGTCGCTTTTGTAGAAAATCCTAACCCAGAACCAAAATCCTGAGACTTTTTAACCCCAATATTTGAAGTCATAATAATTAATGTATTTCTAAAGTTAATTTTTCGTCCAGAAGCATCTGTAACATAACCATCATCTAGTATCTGCAATAATACGTTAAATATATCTTTATGGGCCTTTTCTATTTCGTCAAATAATATTAGTGAATATGGTTTTTGTCTAACTTTTTCAGTAAACTGACCCCCCTCATTATAACCAACATATCCAGGAGGTGAACCAATTAATCTTGACAGTGAGTGTTTTTCCTGAAATTCGGACATATCAACCCTTATCAAACTATCCTCACTACCAAATAACTGCTCCGCTAATTTTTTAGCTAAATAAGTCTTACCAACACCAGTAGGACCAAGACAAATAAATGAACCAACTGGTTTATCCAACTCCTTAATACCAACAGAATTTCTCCTAATTGATTTTGATATTGTTTCTATAGCATCATTTTGACCTATAACAGACCTATTAAGTTTTTTACCCAAGTTAAGTAGATTTTTCTTTTGGTTTTGGTTCATTCTATTCATAGGTATTCTAGTAATTCTAGATACGACACCCATAACATCATCAACACTAACAATAACCCTATTTTGTTTCTGCTTATTCTCCCATTTAACCGTTTCTTCACTTAGTTTGTCCAACAATTTACGCTCTACATCCCTAAGGTCAGCGGCTTTTTCATAATCTTGAGTCTTAACCACCTCAATTTTTTCCAATTTAATTTTAGAGATTGAATCCTTCAGATTTATAATTGATTTAGGTGTCTTAACCTCTATTTGTACCGTTGCTCCAACCTCATCCAGAATATCAATCGCTTTATCAGGAAAAGCTCTATCAGCTATATACCTATCAGCTAATTTTGTACATAACTCTATAACTTCATCAGAGTATGAAACATTATGGTGTGACTCGTACACATGTTTTATACTTTTAAGTATTTCAGTAGTGTCCTCAATTGTTGGGGGTTCTATTATGACTTTTTGGAATCTCCTTTCCAAAGCACCATCCTTTTCAATCTTTTCTCTATATTCATCTAATGTCGTAGCTCCGATACATTGTAACTCACCCCTAGCTAATGGTGGTTTAAATATGTTAGCCGCGTCAAGGTTACCAGAAGAATTACCCGTACCTATAACAGTATGAATTTCATCTATAAAGATTATTACATTTTTATTTTCTCTTAACTCATCTATTATAGCTTTAACCCTTTCTTCGAACTGACCCCTATACTTTGTTCCAGCAACTAAAGAGGATAATTCTAACAGTACAATCCGTTTACCAACCAATGTTCTGGGACATTTAGCTTCATGAATCATAGTAGCCAACATCTCAACAACTGAAGTTTTACCCACACCAGGTTCACCTATTAATACTGGGTTATTTTTTTTCCTCCTACTTAAGATTTGTATAATTCTTTTAACCTCATCCTCACGACCAACAACTGGGTCAAGTTTACCAGAAACCGCTAAAGCAGTTAAATCTCTAGAAAAATTATCTAGTATAGGTGTGTCACTATTAGTTCCACCTGTTGATTCGTACCCCGAACCAGAACCAGAACCCTTATAATCCTCCGTTTCTCCTCTAAATTCTATATCCATATTATATTTTTTTATTTTATTAAATCTAAACCATTTTTAGTCTATAATCAACATACTGACATTATGTCATATACTATTGTCATGTTGACACTTATTATTATCACCATTACTATTGGTACGGTAATTGTAATACAAAGGTAATGAAAACAATTTAATAACCAACAGAAAATATAATCTTTTTTATTGGTGACAATAACAAATAAATCTCTTATAATTAAAGAGATAATAAATTAAAACAAAAATTAAAATGGGAAAAGTAATTGGAATTGACTTAGGCACAACAAATTCTTGTGTGTCAGTAATGGAAGCTGGAGTAGCTGAAATTATAATTAACTCTGAAGGGAAGAGAACAACACCTTCAGTTATTTCTTTTAAAGATGGTGACCGTTCAGTAGGTGACCCAGCAAAAAGACAATCGGTAACTAATCCGACGAATACAGTTTACTCAGTGAAGAGATTCATCGGGTCAAAGTATTCTGAAATTAGTAAAGAAGCTAAGAAGATGGCTTATAAAGTAATAAAAGGTAAGGGTGATACAGTTGTTGTTAAGATTGACGACAAGACTTATATACCACAAGAAATATCTGCTGTTGTTTTACAAAATCTAAAAAAGACCGCTGAAGATTATTTAGGTGAAGATGTGACACAAGCTGTTATAACGGTACCGGCATACTTTAACGACGAACAAAGAAACGCTACAAAAGAAGCTGGAGAAATAGCCGGACTAGAAGTGTTAAGAATAATTAATGAACCTACCGCAGCAGCATTAGCATACGGATTAAACGATAAGGATGAAAAAACTATCGCTGTATACGATTTGGGTGGTGGTACATTCGATATTTCAATATTAGAAATTGGTGATGGTGTGTTCGAGGTGCTAGCAACAAATGGGGATACTCATTTAGGTGGGGATAATTTTGACGAGGTAGTTGTTGATTGGTTATTGGAGGAATTTAAATCTGAAAATAACATGGATTTATCTTCTGACCCTTCAGCATTACAGAGGTTAAGAGAAGGGGCTGAAAAAGCCAAGGTTGAACTATCAAACTCAACACAAACAGAAATTAATCTACCATACATTACAGCTGACAGTACTGGACCAAAACACTTGGTAAAAACACTATCAAGAGCTAAATTCGAGTCAATGGTTGATGGTCTTGTAAAAAAATCATTAACTCCGGTTAGAAAAGCTTTAAAGGACGCTAAATTAAAAGTTACAGATATAGACGAGGTATTATTAGTGGGTGGTTCTACAAGAATACCGGTTATCCAAGAAGCTGTTAAAAAGTTATTTAAAAAAGACCCATCAAAAGGGGTTAATCCTGATGAAGTTGTAGCTATGGGAGCAGCCATTCAGGGTGGTGTTTTAGCTGGTGAAGTTAATGACGTATTATTGTTAGACGTAACACCACTATCTTTAGGTATTGAGACTATGGGAGCGGTAATGACTAAGTTAATAGAATCAAATACAACCATACCAACAACAAAATCACAAGTATTCTCAACAGCGGTTGACAACCAACCAGCTGTGGATATTCACGTATTACAAGGTGAAAGACCTATGGTTGACGGAAATAGAACACTGGGAAGATTTCAATTAACAGATTTACCACCAGCCCAAAGAGGTATACCACAAATTGAGGTTACTTTTGATATAGACGCAAATGGTATTATAAATGTTTCAGCTAAAGATAAGGGAACTGGTAAAGAACAAAATATTAAGATTGAGTCTGGTGGTTCACTATCTGAAGAAGAAATAGAAAGAATGAAACAAGAAGCGGAATCAAACGCTGAAGCTGATAACACAAAGTTGGAGAAAAGTCAAAAGTTAAACGAATGTGACTCAATGATATTCCAAACAGAAAAACAACTTAAAGATTACGAGGAGAATTTGGATAGTGAGGACAAGTCAAGACTTGAAAACGACATCAAAGACCTTAAAGAATTAAGAAAAGAAGAAGATATGGATGGCATAGAGGATATGATGGAAAAGATGAATGAGACATGGCAAGAAATCTCAGCAAAACTTTATAAAGAAACAGAATCTGAAGGTGAACAAACTATGAATGAAGATTCAGGTAATCAGTCAACTGACGTGGAGTTCGAAGAAGTTAAATAAATAAGTTATTAATAAAAAGGGTGAATGAGGTTTAAAAACTATTCCCATTCATCTTTTTTATATTTAAAATTAAAAAAAGATATTATTATGATGAAAATTTACACAAACCCAACATGCCACTACTGTAACAGAATAAAAGTACAGTTAAACGATGCGGGACTTAAATATGAAGAAGTTATAGCTTCAGAAAACCAAGAAGAATGGAATGAAATAATTAGAATTACCGGTATAGGTATGACACCAACAATTATTATGCAGAATGAAGTTTGGTTACCTAATAGAGATTTTAGAACAGCTGAGGAATTAATAGAAAGAGTAAAACATTTCGAAGCAAACCCAATGAGGAGTCTAAGTTTGGAAGAAAAGGTTGACCAATTACACAACTCGGTTAAAAACATATCACTACTAATTAACCAAATGAACCAAAGCTTATCAAAAATTATGCAGAATACAAATCCACCAGCTCCTATTAATACAGCACAAAATATCCCACAACAAGCACCACAATAATGGGAGTTAAGTCTGAAAAAATAGAGGGTAAATTAATTATAAATGAGTATGATTCAGGCTCACTAAATAAAAGTGAGTATAACACAGAAACATCAGAATTAATAATGGAATTTTCTAAAGGTGGGAAATACTCATATAAAAAGGTACCAATTTCAGTATTTACAAAAATGAGAATGGCTGAAAGTCAAGGAAAATACTTTTCTAAAAATATATCTAAAACTTACAAGTACAAAAAATTGTCATAGTACCAACTTCCTTATATTTATAGTAATATGGAAAACACAGACAACAACATTATAAGTAGTTTTAAAGTCCAAAAGGAATTAAACCCTGATATTTGGCTCATCGATGACGAAGGTTATAAAATGAGACCAGAAATCAGGGATTCTTTATTAAATATAGTTGAGGATTACGAAGAATTTGTTGATATTGACCTTGATATTGAAGATGTTGTACTAACAGGGTCATTATCTAATTTTAATTGGTCTAAATTCTCAGATGTTGATTTGCATATATTGATTGACTTCGAGAACCCAAGTGAGTCTATAGAAAAAAAGTATCTTGATAGTAGGAGAATTATATGGAATTCTTTAAGGGATGTTAATGTTAAGGGATTTGAATCCGAGATTTACGTACAAGACTCTAAAGAACAACACTTTGCTAGTGGTATGTACTCAGTTATGTACAATGACTGGGTTGTTAAACCAGAAGAAAAAGAGGTTATACTAGACTCACATAAAATATTATCAAAAGCAAAACAGTGGATGGATATGATTGACCAGATTGAAGATAATATGGAACGAGGGTCAATTGATGAATTAATGAGAACAATTGATGACCTTAGGCGTCGTCTTAAAAAGTACCGTGGAGCTGGTTTGGCTAACAAGGGAGAGTACTCATATGAGAACCTAACCTTTAAATTTCTTAGAAGAAATGGTTATATTGGCAAGCTTATGGGACTTAAGAATAAACTGATTGATAAATCTCTAACTCTTGAGGGTACTGTTTCCCATAGTTAGAAGTATTTATATATGAAACAATAATTAATTATGGCAGGAAATTACGGAGGAAACTCGTTAGCAACAACACCTATAGATGGAGCAACATTACTTGCTGCAAAGGGTACAACATATAAAGATTGGAAATGCACCTCAATATATTCTGTAGGGGCAAGTGCAGCTTTCACCTACATGGGGGAGGCTTTTACATTACCAGTTATTGGTAATAGGGTGGACTTACTTATAACACCAAGTAAATTAAGTGCTGCTCATGCACACGCAATGTTTTTGTGTTATGAGTGTTCTTGTAATTCACCTATGACAGGGTCAACAGTATCGTCACCAGTACCAGGAGCAACAATAATTGGTGGTGGAGGACTTAATAGTTAGTAATAATTTAAAATTAAAATAGAACAAAATGGGATTAAAACCAATAGGAAGTGAAACATTAAAAGGGCAAGACAAGATTAGTAGAATTATGGAAATTGCTAATTATGGTACTGTTAATAAGAACACAGAAAACCACACTAAAACAACATCTTTCTTAAAAGAAGGTAAGGATGGTAATTTTTATGCTATCATACAAGAAAAAGATGGGTACCATATAAAATCAGGTTTAAATGAGTCTGATTTAGATTATATTGATGGGATAAGAAATAAAAATAAGAATAGATTTAAAAGTTATTCTGCCGCTCTTAAAAGATTAAACTTAATATTTAAACCAATCAACGAACAATATAATGAAGGTGTTGGTGATAATATGTATGGTGAAATAGAAGACCAGGAAGAAAGATTTACACTAAAAACACCAGACGCTCCATCTGACGATGAGGATATGGACATGGATGACGACATGGACATGGACATGGATGATGATATGGGTATGGATGATGACATGGATATGGGTGACGAAGAAATGGGTATGGACGATGACATGGACATGGGTGGTGAAGAAGGTGAAGAACAAGAGATGGAAGGTGCGATGAAATCAATACAAAAGTTAACAGGTAAATTAGGTCAAAAATTAAGAGACGGTGAAGAAGAATTAGAGTCAGAAGATATCAAGTACGTCATCAATTCAGTTTTATCAGCTTTAGAATTAGATAAATTAGAAGATGAGGATAAAGAAGATATTGTGTCTAGATTCGAAGAAGACGAAACAGAATATGGTGATGAAGAACTAGAAGGTGGTGATGTTGACTTAGAAGATGATGAATTTGGAACTGAGGATGAAATGGGCATGGATGATGAAGGTGATATGGACATGGAAATGGATGGTGAAGAAATGGACATGGAAGAAGAAGAAACTGAAGAAGGTGAAGGTGAGGTAATGGAATCACTTAAAAAAAGAGTTTCCAAACTACTAGATTCTTATATAGAAAAGAAAACACCAAAAAATTATCTAGAAGAAATAAAAAAAACGACAATTAAAAATAAAGTTATAGAAAAACACTCTAGTACTGTTGACCAGGAATTGTCAGCAAAAAAGTTTATTAAAGAAAATAACGCGACACCTAAAGGATTAACAAAAAGTGGAGCTATTATTATGATATCAGAAGGTAAAAAGGTATACATAGATAAAAACGGAAGTATAAGGTAATGAGACTCCTATTCATTAACGAATTAGGACCAAATTATAAAAACGAAAATATATACGAATTTATATTTGGTGAACAAACAGATGAATTGTGGGGTGAAGGTTGGGACTCTGAACCAGCTAACGGTAACCCAGGTCCACCAGATATAAAATATATCAAATCAGTAGGAAGGCTTGAGGGTACAAAAATCAAAATGGACCTTATACAAAATTCAGACTATTTTGGTATGGAACATGCACTTGATAACGTTATAGCTTTAGGTTGGGAAAGTTATCAAGAAGAATATGAGAACGGAAATGAGGAACGACTGGTTTTTCATTTTGGAGATAGTGCGGATAGAGTTAAAGACATACTGTACGCAAGAGATATAATTTTAAAATTTGACAAACTTTTTGAATATGCCAAAAAATAGAAAAACATTAATTGCACAACTAATAAAAGAAGGGTTCACTCACAGGACTCTATCTTCTTTTTCAGACAATCAGATTAAAGTATTGGGTGGTAAATTACTGGGAGAAGGTTACGAAGAAGAGATTAAAAGTGCTAAGGAAAAACTAGCAGACCTAACAGTTGCCAAAGCTCAACAAGACGCTGAAGAGTTAACAACTGAGGTAGATGAAGAAGACGAACCTGTAGACGCTGATATTAAAGTTAATGTTGACGGTAAGGAACTTGATTTATTGTTTGATAATTCCGATGATTCTATATATGAACAAAAACAATTAGAAAACTGGGTTATGGAATTAGTAAAAGAAAACCAACAAGCAGAAATCACAAAAGAAAACTTTATAAAAACAGTTAAAGAAATTAAAAAACCTAAAATTAAGGTTACTAAACAACAAAAATCCTATAACATGGTTAATGAATTAGCTAAAGAAATGGGGTTAAGAGTTGTTGTTGAAGAAATTAAAGGTAATATTATAGGTTATTTAAAATCTAAGAGGGATTTAATTGAGGTTACTATCACAAATGAGGGTGAGGTTACTTTAAACGGAGAAGTTGTAGAGGATGACATGGAGTCAAACCAACCAATGCCTACAATAGCCCCACCCACAACAAAACCAGGTGAAAAAGAAAGGAGGGGACCATTTAAAAAACCAAAAACAACACCAAAACCAAAAGCAAAGAAAAACTCACCATTACCAGACTGGCTAGAATTTACTAATTTAGGAAAATCATTATCAAGATAAAATGGCTAAAAAAAATAAATTAAGAGAAGCACCTATTGATTATAGTGATGATAGGAATTTAAGAATCTCACCGGATATTGAAGCAAGATTAAAATCACAAGAACACCCACTAGGTGGTCACAAAGCTTTTCCAGATATAGACCAAGATGGTAAAGCTGATAACTTCGAAGAGTTAATCGCGACAAAAAGATTCCAAGACGTTATAGAAAAAATTAAATCAGCTACTGGACTAGAAATTGTAGACCAACAGAGTATGATGCAAATACAAGGTCAAATGATGCAGGCAGTTCAGAGAATGATGCAAATAGAATCTAGCAATATACCTGAATTACAAGAATTAGCTATAAAGGTGGTTAAAGACCAGATGTCAATACCAGAAGGTGATTTACAATTTGACGCTAAAATTGAAAAGCCTGACTTTAGTGGGATGGACATGAAACCTAAAGAAAAGAAAAAAGAACCCCCTAAACAACAACAACCACAAATTGATGATGGTGGTGTACAGGCAAGGATGGAAAAGCTTGATTTGGAAAAACAAAAGAGAAGATTTATTAATTCACTAATTTCCGGTTCGTCAAAAAAAGCTCATTATATGTATCATATGGTGGGTGAAGAATTAGACTCTATACACCCAGATTTAGTTGGTTTGTATTCATTGGTTATGTCTGTTAATGATATAATGTATTGGATTATGCCTGATATGGATATGATGAGTGCTGATGGAGCTGAACAATCAATGGCTGGAAAGGAAGAGTTAGACTTAACAACAGACCCACCAACAATTAAAGCTACCGGAATGTTTTTCCCAGTTTTAGTGCATGAGATATGGAAAGGTGTTATGGAATATATGTCAGCACATGGATTACCGTCTGACCCAGAATTTGCCGCTGAGGTAATGGATGAAACAGATAATGTTGCTGGAGAAATTTGGGACCTTAGACTTGGACCTGTTATTTGGGAAAAGTTTACCGAATCTTATCCGGAAAGTTTATTAGATAACGAAGACATGGGAAGAATTAAAAATTACCTATACTTTAACATTATATCAATGGACGCAGAACCATTCTTAGCTTTAGCTAAAGAAATATTATCTGGTTCACAAAAAGGAAAAGACCGGGTTGAGGGGATAGTTAACGAAATAATTCAACAACTAAAAGATGAGGACTATGAGGACTCTAGTGGTGAAACACAATCAGATACACCGAACTATGAAATACCTGGTTTCGAAGGAACTCTAGACGCTTTAGATGATGCTTTAGACATACGACCAAAAGAAGGTCCAAAGGTGGTTGACTCACCTAAAGAATATGATATGGATACTTTGTTGGATAAAATAGGTAAGTCCGGAATGGACTCATTAACAAAAGATGAAAAGGATTTCTTATATAATATGTAAGAATTAAAATATAGTACAAATGAAAAGTCTCTACAGTGTGGAGACTTTTTTAGTTATATTTATAAGCAATGAACCAAGAAGAATTAATTAAAGAATACGCTAAGTGTTATGGTAACACCAGTTATGCTATAGAAACATATCTGGAAACATATGATAACACACAGTCAAAGTACGTACCATTTAAATTATTTCCAGAACAGGAGATGATGTTAAATAATTTTGATAAGTATAGTGACAATATAACAAAAAAGTATAGGCAAGCCGGTGTATCAACAGCAACAGCTGCATGGGTATCAAAAACACTACAATTTGCCTCGAAGAAACAACCAGAAAAGATTCTTATTATTGCCAATAAGTTGGATACCGCACAGGAATTTGCTAATAAAGTTAGGGGATTTATTAATCAATGGCCTGATTGGATTAATGTTGGGTTCTCTAAAGAGAAAGATGCTCAAAAACACTTTAAACTTAACAATGGTTGTGAAGTAAAAGCGGTCGCAACATCCGTGGATGCACTTAGGGGGTATACACCAACAACTCTTATATTTGATGAAGCTGCGTATATTGAAGCTGGTGAAGATTTCTGGGCAGCTTCAATGGCATCACTATCTACAGGGGGTAAGGTAATAGTAATATCAACACCAAACGGACACGATAAGATTTATTATGAAATTTATGAACAAGCTATTAAAGGGTTAAATAATTTCATGATATCAGAACTTCACTGGTATAAAGACCCTAGATTTACTAAAGATTTATTTTGGGTTAAATGTAAGGATATCGTACAATATCTACTAAACCAAGAGGATTATGACGATAATCTAATTACACAAGAAGGTGACCACGATAAATTTGACTATCTATTGGAAAATGGGTACAAACCATGTTCAGATTGGTTTGAACAAATGGTTAAGAAACTTAAGTACGATAGGAGAAAGGTTTCACAGGAACTTGAGTGTGCATTCCTTGGTTCTGGGGACAACGTAATACCAATGGAAACTATTGATAATATTAAAAAAACACAGATAAGGGAACCTAAAGAAACTTTTATTGGGGGACAGATGTGGATTTGGAAAAAACCTATCGATGGTCATAGATATATATTAGGAGCGGATATTAGTAGAGGGGATTCCGAGGATTTTACATCGATAGTTATAATAGATTTTGACGAACGTGAACAAGTAGCTGAATACCTAGGAAAAATACCACCAGACCTAGCTGCAGATATTATTCATAAGTGGGGTACAATGTATAAAGCTTTTGTAGTTGTAGACATTACAGGTGGTATGGGTATAGCGACTACAAGAAAACTACAAGAGTTAGGGTATAAAGATTTATATGTTGAGGGTATGAATACGGCCGATAAATGGAAGTATAATCCAAACGCTGGAACAAAAACACCAGGACTAGCATTTAACAATAAAAGAACACAAATAATATCAGCGTTTGAGGAAGGGTTAAGACATGAATTTATTGTTCGTTCTGAAAGATTATTAAACGAAATGTATACTTTCGTTTACCTTAATGGTAGACCAGACCATATGAAGGGTAAACACGATGACCTTATTATGGCTATGGCTATGGCATTATATGTTGGTGAGAATTCGTTTTCACAATTACAGAAAGCCGATAGTCTAACCAAGGCCATGCTTGACGGGTGGACTACCGAAGCAAGTGAGAATTCAAGTATACAACCATCAACACCAACATTCGGCATTTCAGGTCGTAACGAAGTTGGTAAAGAACAATACAAAGAAAATAACTGGTTATTTGGGGGTAAACGTAGAAGAGGTTAATAAAACCTATACTATTTATAATATAATCACTATTATTAAGCATTATGGCAAAACTTACAATATATCAAAAACTAGGTAAAGTATTTGGGGCTGGTGGACCATCAGCACCAAAAAACACATTCCAACAATTTAAAGCAAATTCAGATGAAATCTTAAGGACTAATAATAAGGGTGAATTTGATACAAAACAACTAGAACTACAACAAGCTATGTACATGGCTAATCAGTGGCAGAGTGTTGACAATGAATTATACACAAAATCAATTTACTATGAGCCTACAAGATTAGCTTCATATTATGATTACGAATCTATGGAGTTTACTCCTGAAATTTCAGCGGCACTAGACATTTACGCTGAAGAGTGCTCAACACCATCAGAACAAGGACATACAATATCTATTTATTCTGAATCAGCAAGAATTAAAGGTATTTTAGCGGATTTGTTTAATAACATATTAGATGTTAATACAAATCTACCAATGTGGATTAGAAATACCTGTAAATATGGTGATAATTTCGTATACCTTAAAATTGACCCAGAAAAAGGTATTATTGGATGTAATCAATTACCTAACATTGAGATGGAAAGAACTGAAGGTAATACACACCTAAACCAAACAGCAGATAATGATGATGATGACGCTCATAAGATTGAGTTTAAATGGAGAGAAAAAGATATAAAGTTTAATAACTGGGAGATTGCACATTTTAGATTATTAGGTGATGATAGAAGATTGCCATATGGTACTTCTATGTTGGAAAAAGCTAGACGTATTTGGAAACAGTTGTTATTAGCTGAAGACGCTATGTTGGTATATAGAACATCCAGAGCACCTGAAAGAAGAGTATTTAAAGTATTTGTTGGTAATATGGATGATAAGGATGTTGAAGCTTATATACAAAAGGTGGCCAATAAATTTAAAAGAGATATCGTCGTTGATTCAAATAACGGTAATGTTGATTTAAGAATGAATCAAATGGCTGTTGACCAGGATTATTTTATACCAGTTAGGGACCCGGCAGCAGCAAGTCCAATTGAAACATTACCTGGGGCAACAAATCTATCTGAGATTGCCGACATAGAATATATTCAAAAGAAGTTGTTAGCGTCACTAAGAATACCTAAAGCTTACTTGGGGTTTGAGGAAGTTGTCGGAGAAGGTAAAAATCTAGCACTACTAGACATTAGGTTTGCTAGAACAATTAATAGAATACAAAAATCAATAATACAAGAGTTAAACAAAATAGCTATAGTTCACCTATACGTTCTAGGGTTCGAAGAGGAATTAAACAACTTTACACTATCATTAACAAACCCATCAACACAAGGAGATTTACTTAAAATCGAACAGTGGAAAGAAAAAATTGCATTATATCGAGACGCTGTAACTGACCCAGGAAACGGACTACAAGCCGTATCTACCACCTGGGCTAAAAAACAGATACTTGGTATGTCAGATGAGGAGATTAAATTAGATTTACAACAACAGAGATTTGAAAAGGCTATGGCTGGTGAGTTAGAAAAAACAGCTGAAATAATACAAAAAACAGGTATATTCTCTAATATTGATAAGTTATATGGTACACCTAAAGCAGAAGGTGAAGAGGGTGGAGAAGGTGATGATACTGGTGGTGACACTGGTGGTGATATGGGTATGGATATGGGCACTGATGTCGGAATGGATATGGGTACTGATGAACCACCAGCTGAGGAACCAGCAGCTGAACCAGCAGCAGAATCATTCAACGTAGAGAAAGACCTACCATTCTTAATGGAAAATAAAGGTTATGATTTAAAAGGACTTAAAGAATCAATTAGTAAATCAAATCAAAGTATTAATGAGATTAATAAGGAAGTAGAGTCATTATTAAAAGATTAAGTATATTTATAATAAAATACATTTATGAAAGGATTTGCCAAATACAAAAAAGATATAGATAGTATCTTAGAGAACTCATATGGAGATAAAGATAAATTTAAGAAGAATTTATCGGTTATAATGGGAGCTATGAAGTTTTCACAACCATTAAGAGAATTCTTTGTTCTTTATAATGAGATAGAGTCTAAGAAATTCGAAAACTTTGACTCAAGTAGAGACTATATTACAGAAGCTGTTAAACACCTTAAGGAAAATAAATCAGGATTAAATGATGTTACTAACTTATTAGATAAGGTTATTGAAAATAGAAAAGAACTTTGTACTGAATCAACAAATATTATTTACCATAATATTGATACCATGGTTTTTGGTGGGGGTGTCTTAAATCTAGAAGAGACAATAAAATCAAGAAACTTTCTTACGGAATCTATGGTTGGTGAAAATAAGAAACATATAGTTATGGAAGCAGACTCAAAAATATTGTCACAAGTAATATCAAAAAAGTACCAAGAAGAGTACGGTGTAAGTTTGAATGAATCTGAAAGGTCAATTCTTAAGAATACACTGGTTATGACGGAGGATACTTTAAATACTGAGTATGACAATGTTAAAGGTATTGCCCTTAAAACTTTAAATAATATGATTAGTGAATCTAAAGAAGAAACATTATCAGCAAAGTTAACTGAAGTTAAGAACGAAATTATAACGTTAAAAAAATCAAAATCTTCGTATATACGGGTTAGGGGCCTTCTAGAGGACTTGAACTAACTACCCAACTTTGTTATATTTTTAGTACAAAAAACAAAGAATATGACAAAACAAGGAAGAGAGGTTAAAACTGATATATCAGATGTATTTAGAACATCTTATGGTACGGTAGACTCCACCACAATGAAATCAATCTATCTTAACTTATCATCTTGGATTGAACCATTATACGATAACGATAATTGGGAGAAAACAATCACAAAATTTAAATATAACATAGACAATCTTATTCATCGTGAACTTAAAGAAACAATATTAAAGAAAAAAGCTATTGTTGATTTAGACCTTAGGTGTAGTGGTATGAAAAAAGGTAAAAGAAGTTTTATGAGATGTGAGGTTACAATGTTCACAGATAATAAAAACAAACCTACTATAAAGTCAGAAGAATTAGCGACACCAATAAATAACATAACAAATAAGATTATTAATAAAGCACTTATACCTATAGAAGGTTTTAAGTTTCATAGGACTAAAAAATAACAATAACATATAAAAGCCTTTAACTGGGCTTTTTTTATGCAATTTTTATATTTATATAAAAAGATTATTATGAGAATTTTAGAAGCTAGAGAAATAGGTCATGGAATATTAGTTGAGTCTGATGGTTATATATCACCAGAAGATAATAAAACAATTATTAAAGAAATGTCCGGTGATGAGTTTGATGGTGAAATATATATGTACGCAATACTTCAGAAATATGGTGTACCAAATAGAAATGGTAGGGTTTACCCAGAAAATATTCTTAGAAGAGAAAACGATAGATATCAAGACGTAATTAAAAAAGGTTCAGCTATATCAGAATTAAATCACCCAGAATCATCATTAATAGATTTAGAAAGAACATCTCATATTATAACAGAAACATATTGGGACGCAAACAGACTCATAGGTAAGATGAAGTTATTAACCTCACCAGGTTATATTAAAGAAGGTGTTATATCTTGTGTTGGTGATATGGCGGCAAATTTACTAAGACAGGGAGTTACATTAGGTATATCATCTAGAGGGGTTGGTTCACTTAAAAAAGTGGGAGAACACAATGAGGTACAAGAAGATTTTGAATTGGTTTGTTTTGACCTAGTATCGTCACCATCAACACCAGGTTCTTATTTATTTAAGAATGAAGGTGATGCCGACACAGTAGACGAAAAATCCGTTGTTCCTGAATCTAAAGGTGGTGAACAAACTGTAAACGTTACCAAATCAGTTAACCTAATGAATAGGTTAAATAATTTCCTAAGCAAATAATATCTTAATTAGCCTAAATCAAGGTTTTTTTACAACTAACTTATATTTATAATAAAGAATGTTTGCCTTTGGCGGCATT
>TARA_R110001592_G_scaffold59845_1_pt1 | contig 16356 bp, 12 predicted proteins | sample TARA_R110001592 | Tara Oceans TARA_R110001592 (sample SAMEA4398387) | marine metagenome | biome: Polar Biome; feature: [SRF] surface water layer (ENVO:00010504); material: water (ENVO:00002006), including particulate matter (ENVO:01000060) such as... | depth 5 m
GGCCGCACCGTTGGTGCCGGCGTCGTCTCGAAGATCGTCGAGTAAAAAGGTCTAGCCGGTCTCGCTGTAAGCGGGATCGGCGGTGCCTTGTTTGGGCGCCGCTAGGGGTATAGCTCAGTTGGTAGAGCGGCGGTCTCCAAAACCGCAGGTCCCGGGTTCGAGCCCTGGTGCCCCTGCCAAGCCCAAAGTTGCAAGGGCCAAAGTCGCAAGTGAATGCTGTGCGCGGCTTGCGGAACGGCGAAGATAGACACAGTTTAGAGATACATCTTTCGGGAGTGATTCTCGAAAGTGGCTTAGGAACGGAAAACCGATGGCGAAAAACAATCCGGCACAATTTGTCCGCGAGGTGCGCCAAGAGGCATCGAAGGTCACATGGCCGACGCGCCGCGAAACCATGATCTCGACGGTCATGGTGTTCGTGTTTTCGATTATTGCAGCCTTGTTCTTCCTGTTGGTCGATAAAGTGCTGCAATTCGGTGTGAAGTTCCTTTTCGGTTTCGGAGGCTGAGATCATGGCTATGCGTTGGTATGTCGTGCACGTTTACTCGGGCTCGGAAAAGAAAGTTGCACAATCCATTGAAGAGCAGGCCCAACAGGGCGGCATGGCAGAGCTGATCGAAGAAGTACTGGTGCCGACCGAAGAAGTTGTCGAGATGCGCCGTGGCGCCAAGGTTACTGCCGACCGCAAGTTCTTCCCGGGTTATGTCTTGGTGCGTATGGAACTCACCGACGAGACCTGGCACCTGGTTAAAAATACGCCGAAGGTGACCGACTTTCTGGGCGGCAAGGGCCGCCCGTCGCCAATCCGCGATTCCGAAGCGGAGCGGATCATTCATCAGGTCAAAGAAGGCGTGGACCGACCGAAACCGTCCATCACCTTCGAGATCGGCGAGCAGGTTCGAGTCTGTGACGGCCCGTTCAATTCGTTCAGCGGCCACGTCGAGGAAGTCGACGAGGAACGCGCACGGGTCAAAGTTGCTGTCAGCATCTTTGGTCGTGCAACCCCGGTGGAGTTGGAGTATTCGCAAGTCGAAAAGCTCTAACACACCGGTTCATCGCGTGGGAGGCTCGCCAAGGCCCGACCACGCACTCAGAAACGAGGCCCTGATGACGATTGACGACCATCATGGCTTCACAAAAGGACTGAGAGACACATGGCAAAGAAAATCAAAGGCTACGTAAAGCTGCAGGTGCCGGCGGGGCAAGCAAACCCGTCGCCGCCGATCGGTCCGGCCCTCGGCCAGGCCGGCCTCAACATCATGGAATTCTGCAAGGCCTTCAACGCCGAGACGCAGAGCATGGAACCTGGGATGCCGATTCCGGTAGTGATCACCGCGTATCAGGATCGTACCTTCTCGTTCATCACCAAGACCCCGCCTGCGAGCTTCTTCTTGAAGAAAGCCGCCAAGGTGAACAAAGGGTCCGGCGTGCCGAACAAGAACAAGGTCGGCAAGGTTACCATGACGCAGGTTCGCGAAATCGCGGAACTGAAAATGAAGGATTTGAACGCCCATGACATCGACGCCGCTGCACAGATGATTGCAGGTTCGGCACGTTCGATGGGCATCGATGTGGAGGGCGCATAACATGGCGCGTAAAGGAAAACGTTATACGGCGGCTATGGCCGGCATCGACCGGGATCAGACCTACAGCATCGAAGATGCGGTAAAGATTCTGAAAGAGAATGCGAAAGCTAAGTTTGACGAGACCATTGAGGTCGCGCTCAACCTGGGCGTAGACCCGCGTCACGCCGACCAGATGGTCCGTGGCACCGTGTCGTTGCCGCACGGCACAGGCAAGTCGCTGCGTGTTGCTGTGTTCGCGAAAGACGCCAAAGCCGATGAAGCCCGCGAAGCCGGTGCCGATCTGGTGGGTGCAGAAGACCTGATGGAACAGGTCCAAGGCGGTTCTATCGATTTTGATCGCTGTATTGCGACGCCCGACATGATGGGCATCGTCGGTCGCCTGGGTAAGGTTTTGGGCCCGAAGGGCATGATGCCGAATCCGAAGCTGGGTACCGTCACGATGGACGTTGCCGGCGCAGTGAAGGCAGCGAAAGCCGGCCAGATCGAGTTCCGTGCTGAGAAAACCGGCATCGTACATGCCGGCATCGGCAAAGCCAGCTTCTCTGCCGAGCAATTGGTTGAGAATCTTTCTGCCTTCGTTTCGGCGATTCAACACGCCAAGCCGAGCGGCTCGAAAGGCACGTATATGAAGAAGGTCAGCGTCACATCGACGATGGGCCCGGGCCTTCGTTTGGACCTGAGTGCGCTTTAGGCCTTGAAGAATGCGGCGGAACGGTATAAACCCCGCCGAATAGAAGCGGCTTCGGACTCTGTCCGAGGCCGTTTCGACCTGTCCGAGACCGCAGGTATGCCGGGTTATTCCGGGATATAATTCCTGCCTAGGCAGTGTCTATGCTGATTTTTTTGAGTGTATTCTCAATCGATTAGCTTGGACTGTTGCACTGGACAGGGCGAGCCGGCCTCTATTTTTAGGCACGCCCTCGGGAAGCCTGAGATTGAGGCCATTGTGCAACGGCGGTTCAATGTCGAACCGCTTTTGACTGGAGACGATCCGTGAACCGATCGGAAAAAGCGGACCTGGTGTCTCAGCTCCACGGCACGTTCGAAAGCACCAACATCATCGTCGTCACCCATTATAGCGGGTTGACGGTCGGCGATATGGAAGAGCTTCGTACGGCCATGCGCGCTGCGGGTGCTAGTTTCAAAGTTACCAAGAATCGGCTCACACGTCTCGCCTTAGAAGGCACGCCCTACGAGCAACTCGGTGACATGTTCACCGGTCCAACGGCCATCGCATATTCCGATGATCCCGTTGCGCCGGCGAAGGTCGCCGTTGATTTCGCCAAGAAGCACGACAAGCTTGTCGTGCTCGGCGGTGCGATGGGTGACGTCCGTCTCGATGTAGACGCCGTCAAACAACTCGCCACACTGCCCTCGCTTGACGAATTGCGCGGAAAGATCATCGGAATGCTCAACACGCCAGCGACTCGCGTCGCAGGTGTCTTGCAGGCGCCGGCTGGTCAACTCGCGCGGGTGCTCAGCGCGCATGCCGAACAAGGTGAAGCGGCGTGATGCCGTCCTGATTGTCAGAAGTCTAAGCTTTAGGAGTTACCAAAATGGCTGATCTTGAAAAAATTGCCGACGAACTGTCCGCGTTGACCGTTCTTGAGGCTGCTGAGCTTTCCAAGCTCTTGGAAGAAAAGTGGGGCGTTTCCGCTGCAGCACCTGCTGCTGCCGCTGCTGCACCGGCTGCCGCCGCTGAAGCTGCAGAAGAGAAAGACGAATTCGACGTCATTCTTGCTGCTGCCGGCGATAAGAAAATCAACGTGATCAAAGAAGTTCGTACGATCACGGGTCTTGGCCTGAAAGAGGCAAAAGACCTCGTCGAAGGCGCGCCGAAACCTGTTAAGGAAGGCGTGAAGAAAGACGAAGCAGAAGCGATGAAGAAGAAGCTTGAAGAAGCGGGTGCAACCGTCGAACTCAAGTAAGACCGTTTTGAGGGGACGCGTGCGGTCTGCCGCCGCGTCCCTTCGACGACGTTTGGGCCTTATATTCGGCCTGAATTAAAGATGCGATGCGATATTTGTTTGTTGCTTTTCGGGCGGTTTCGCCGCCCAAGGGCCCAAAGTTGGGTCAGCTAAAAAAGCGTGTTTTCGCCCGAATAGGCCTTGCCGCGGCCGGGAAAGTGAAAACACCTTCGTCTAGGGTCGGGAGCGGTGGCGCGGCAAGCCGTCGAACTCCCCCCACACTGAAGCAGTCGCGGGCTGTGCATTGTGCACGTCGCGTGGCGATAGGATGATTGAGGGCGTAATGGCGAGCAGCTTTACGGGACGCAAACGCGTGCGGAAATATTTCGGTCGGCTTCAAGCCGCCGTGGACATGCCGAACCTAATCGAGGTTCAGCGCACGTCGTATGAACAATTTCTTCAGCGCGAGGTGCCGGTCAAAGAACGGACCGACACCGGCCTGCAGGAAGTCTTTAAGTCGGTGTTCCCGATCAAAGACTTCTCTGAGCGTGGCACGCTTGAATTCGTCTCGTTTGAGTTTGAATTTCCAAAATACGATGTTGAGGAATGCCAGCAACGCGGCATGACCTATGCAGCACCGCTTAAGGTGACGTTACGCCTCGTGGTCTGGGACATCGACGAAGAAACCGGTGCACGCTCGATCCGTGACGTCAAAGAGCAAGACGTGTTCATGGGCGACATGCCGCTGATGACCGACAAAGGTACGTTCGTGATCAACGGGACCGAGCGCGTGATCGTTTCGCAGATGCACCGCTCGCCGGGCGTGTTCTTCGATCATGACAAGGGCAAGACCCATTCGTCGGGCAAATACCTGTTCGCGGCACGCATCATCCCGTATCGCGGCTCGTGGCTCGACTTTGAATTCGATGCCAAGGACCTGGTGTACGTCCGTATCGACCGTCGCCGTAAGCTGCCGGTCTCGACGTTGTTGTTGGCGCTGGACTCCGACGCGACGTCGGTTAAGCGCGCGCAAGCTGCCGCCGAAGAGCGCCCGATGGCGCTCGACGAGATCGACGGCATGACGCCGGAAGATGTGCTCAACTACTTCTATGACACCGTTAACTTCGAGCGCGTGAAGCGCGGCTGGAAGACGCCGTTCAATGCTGAGCGTCTTCGTGGCGTGAAGCTGACCAACGACCTGATCAACGCTAAGACCGGTCGCGTCGCTGCCGAAGCCGGCACCAAGATGACGCCGCGCCTGCTGCGTCAATTGGGCGAAAAGGGCCTGGAAGACCAGTTGGTTGCTGACGAGGAACTGATCGGTCGCTACGTCGCCAAAGATCTGGTGAACGCGAAAACCGGCGAGATTTACGTTGAAGCCGGTGACGAGATCCTCGAAGAGACGCTGGAAATGCTGACCGAAGCCGGGATCGACAATATCGAGACCCTGTCCATCGATCATGTTAACGTAGGCCCGTATATCCGCAATACGCTGGCTGTTGATAAAAACACCTCGCGTGAAGAAGCGCTGATCGACATTTATCGTGTCATGCGTCCGGGCGAGCCGCCGACCTTGGATACGGCCGAAGCGCTGTTCCATGGTCTGTTCTTTGACCCTGAGCGTTATGACCTGTCGTCTGTCGGTCGCGTTAAGATGAACGCACGTCTGGGCTTCGAGACCGAAGACTCGGTTCGTGTGCTGCGTCGTGAAGACATCCTCTCCGTCGTTAAGACGCTGGTTGAACTCAAAGACGGCAAGGGCGAGATCGACGACATCGATCACCTCGGTAACCGTCGTGTTCGCTCGGTGGGCGAGTTGATGGAAAACCAGTACCGCGTCGGCCTTCTGCGTATGGAGCGCGCGATCCGCGAGCGTATGAGCTCGGTCGAAATCGATACCGTGATGCCGCATGACCTGATCAACGCCAAGCCTGCCGCTGCTGCGGTGCGCGAGTTCTTCGGGTCGTCGCAGTTGTCGCAGTTTATGGACCAAACCAACCCGTTGTCCGAGGTCACGCACAAGCGTCGTCTTTCGGCGTTGGGGCCGGGCGGTCTGACGCGTGAACGTGCGGGCTTTGAAGTCCGTGACGTGCACCCGACGCACTACGGTCGCATTTGCCCGATTGAAACGCCGGAAGGTCCGAACATCGGTCTGATCAACTCGTTGGCCACGTTCGCACGGGTCAACAAGTACGGCTTTATCGAAACCCCTTACCGCGAAGTCAAAGACGGCAAAGTGACGAGCGACGTCGTCTATTTGTCGGCGATGCAGGAAGGTCGCTTCACGATTGCGCAGGCCAACGCCGAGCTGGATGCCAAAGGCCAGTTCGTCGACGAGCTTGTCAGCTGCCGTGCAGCGGGCGACTTCATGCTCGCGCGTCGTGAGATCATCCAATACATCGACGTGTCGCCGAAGCAGTTGGTGTCCGTTGCAACCGCGCTGATCCCGTTCCTCGAGAACGACGATGCAAACCGCGCGTTGATGGGCTCGAACATGATGCGCCAAGCGGTGCCGTTGATCCGTGCCGAGGCGCCGTATGTCGGCACCGGTATGGAAGCACCTGTGGCCCGTGACTCCGGTGCGACGATTGTTGCCCGACGTTCGGGGGTCGTCGACCAGATCGACGGCGCACGCATCGTCGTCAACGCCACCGACGAGACGAACACCTCGGAAACCGGTGTTGATATCTACAACTTGCTGAAGTTCCAGCGTTCGAACCAGAATACCTGCCTGCACCAGCGTCCGTTGGTGAAGGTTGGTGACCGGGTCGAGCAGGGCGATACCATCGCCGACGGCCCGTCGACCGAAATGGGCGATCTGGCCTTGGGCCGGAACGTGCTGGTCGCGTTTATGCCGTGGAACGGCTACAATTTCGAAGATTCGATCTTGATCTCGGAGCGCATCGTCCGTGACGACGTGTTCACCTCGATCCACATCGAAGAATTCGAAGTCATGGCGCGTGACACCAAACTGGGTCAGGAAGAAATCACCCGTGATATTCCGAACGTCGGCGAAGAGGCCCTTAAAAACCTCGACGAAGCCGGCATCGTGTACATCGGTGCTGAAATCGAGCCGGGCGATATCCTCGTCGGTAAGGTGACGCCGAAAGGCGAAAGCCCGATGACGCCGGAAGAAAAACTGCTGCGTGCGATCTTCGGTGAAAAGGCCTCTGACGTGCGGGACACGTCGCTGCGTCTGCCGCCGGGCGTTACCGGTACGGTCGTCGAGGTGCGGGTGTTCTCGCGCCGTGGCGTCGACAAGGACGAGCGCGCAATGGCCATCGAACAGGCCGAGATCGAAAAGCTCGCTAAGGACCGCGACGACGAACGCGCGATCCTGGAGCGGTCGTTCTCGTCGCGTCTGAAAGCCTTAATCCTCAAGAAAAAGGCTGTCGGCGGCCCGAAGGGTCTGAAAGACGGTACGGTCATCACCGACGAAGTCCTCGGCGACTACACGGTCGGCCAAATGGCGCAGATCGTGGTTGCCAACGACAAGGTGATGAGCGACGTCGAAGCCCTGAAAGCTAAGTTCGAGTCCGATATCGCTCTGCTGCAAGCCCGTTTCGACGACAAAGTCGAAAAGCTGCAGCGCGGCGACGACCTGAGCCCCGGCGTGATGAAGATGGTCAAAGTCTTCGTGGCTGTGAAGCGCAAGCTGCAGTCCGGCGACAAGATGGCCGGTCGTCACGGCAACAAGGGTGTGATCTCGAAGATCATTCCGGTCGAAGACATGCCGCATACCGAAGACGGTACGGCAGTCGACATCGTGCTCAATCCGCTCGGCGTGCCGTCGCGGATGAACGTCGGACAGATTTTGGAAACCCACTTGGGTTGGGCGTGCCGTGGTCTCGGTCAGCAAATCGGCGAGATGCTGGATGCAGGCAAGGCAGCGCAAACTGTGCGTTCCAAGCTGAAAGAAATCTACGGCGAGAAGAACTATAAAGACGATATCCAGTCCCTCGATGACGACCAAGTCATGGAGTTGGCGGAAAACCTTCGTCCCGGTGTGCCGATTGCAACGCCGGTGTTCGATGGTGCCCGCGAGCCGGACATCGTTGAGATGCTTGATCTTGCCGGTCTTGATTCGTCGGGTCAGGTTACACTGTTTGACGGTCGTACCGGCGAGCAGTTCGACCGTAACGTGACGGTCGGCTACATCTACATGCTGAAACTGCACCACTTGGTGGACGACAAGATCCACGCGCGCTCCATCGGCCCGTACTCGCTGGTTACCCAGCAGCCGTTGGGTGGTAAAGCGCAGTTCGGTGGCCAGCGCTTCGGTGAGATGGAAGTCTGGGCACTCGAAGCCTACGGTGCGGCGTATACGCTGCAAGAAATGCTCACCGTGAAGTCGGACGACGTTTCCGGACGGACAAAGGTCTATGAGGCCATCGTCCGCGGCGACGACACGTTCGAGGCGGGGATACCAGAATCCTTCAACGTTCTCGTGAAGGAACTGCATGCCCTCGGCCTCAATGTCGAACTTCGCTAACCGGTACGTCCCGAATAAAGGAACAACGCTATGAACGAACTAGCCAAAATCTTCGGTCAACAGCAGGGGACGCAACGCTTTGACGAGATTAAAATCTCGATCGCGTCGCCGGAACGGATCCTGAGCTGGTCTTTTGGGGAAATTAAGAAGCCCGAAACCATCAACTATCGTACCTTCAAGCCTGAGCGTGACGGCTTGTTCTGTGCCCGTATCTTCGGCCCTGTGAAGGATTACGAGTGCTTGTGCGGCAAATATAAGCGCATGAAGTACAAGGGCATCGTCTGCGAAAAGTGCGGCGTTGAGGTGACTTTGCAGAAAGTGCGCCGCGAGCGCATGGGCCACATCGAACTGGCTTCGCCGGTTGCGCACATTTGGTTCTTGAAGTCTTTGCCGTCGCGTATCGGGCTGCTGCTCGACATGACGCTGAAGGATCTGGAGCGCGTGCTTTACTTCGAGAACTACGTCGTCGTCGAGCCTGGCACGACCGATCTCAAGCTGCACCAGTTGATGTCCGAAGAGCAGTACCTGAATGCCATCGACGAATTCGGCGAGAGCGAATTCACGGTCGGCATCGGCGCAGAAGCGATGCGTGAAATGATGTCGGCGATCGACCTCGAAGAAGAATTGGTAATCCTTAAGCAAGACCTGAAGGAAACCACCTCGGAAGCGAAACGCAAAAAGCTGGTGAAGCGTTTGAAGCTGGTTGAAGCGTTCATCGAATCCGGTGCCCGTCCGGAATGGATGATCCTGACGCAAATTCCGGTCATTCCGCCCGAGCTGCGCCCGCTGGTGCCGCTTGACGGTGGCCGTTTCGCGACGTCCGATCTGAACGATTTGTATCGTCGCGTGATCAACCGTAATAACCGCCTGAAGCGCCTGATCGAGCTGCGCGCGCCGGACATCATCATCCGAAACGAAAAGCGGATGCTGCAGGAATCCGTCGACGCATTGTTCGACAACGGTCGTCGTGGTCGCGCCATCACGGGTGCCAACAAGCGCCCGCTGAAGTCGCTGTCCGACATGCTCAAAGGTAAGCAAGGCCGCTTCCGTCAGAACCTGCTTGGTAAGCGTGTCGACTATTCCGGTCGTTCCGTGATCGTTGTGGGTCCGGAACTCAAGCTGCACCAGTGCGGCTTGCCGAAGAAAATGGCACTCGAACTGTTCAAGCCGTTCATTTATGCCAAGCTTGAGCTTTATGGTCGTGCCACGACCATCAAAGCGGCGAAAAAGATGGTCGAAAAAGAGCGCCCGGAAGTTTGGGATATCCTCGAAGAGGTGATCCGCGAGCACCCGGTGCTGTTGAACCGCGCACCGACCCTGCACCGTTTGGGGATCCAGGCGTTCGAGCCGATATTGATCGAAGGTAAGGCAATCCAACTGCATCCGCTGGTCTGCGCTGCGTTCAACGCTGACTTCGACGGTGACCAGATGGCCGTGCACGTACCGTTGAGCTTGGAAGCTCAGCTTGAGGCACGGGTCCTTATGATGTCGACCAACAACATCCTGAGCCCGGCCAACGGTAAGCCGATCATCGTGCCGTCGCAGGACATTGTGCTGGGTCTGTACTACATGACCCTGGACCGCGAAGACGAGAAGGGCGAAGGCATGGTCTTCTCTGACGTCTCGGAAATTCAGCAAGCACTGGATGCCAAGGCGGTGTCTTTGCACGCACGTGTTCAAGCGCGTTACGAGACCGTTGATGAAGAGGGTGAGCCGATTACGGTGCGGGTTGAAACCACGCCGGGCCGGATGCTGCTTTCGGAGATTTTACCGAAGCACAAAAAGGTGCCGTTCGGTCTGATCAACCAGCTTTTGACCAAAAAAGAGATCACCAACGTCATCGACGAGGTGTATCGCCACTGTGGTCAAAAAGAGACCGTTCTGTTTGCCGACCGCATGATGGGCTTGGGCTTCAAGCATGCATGCCGCGCCGGTATCTCGTTCGGTAAAGACGATCTGATCATCCCGGACTCAAAAGGTCCGCTGGTGTCCGAGACCGAAGACAAGGTCAAGGAATACGAGCAGCAGTACCAAGATGGCCTCATCACTCAGGGCGAGAAGTACAACAAGGTTGTTGATGCGTGGTCGCATTGCACCGACCGTGTCGCCGACGAGATGATGAAAGAGATTCAAAAGATCGAGACCGGCAAGCCGATTAACGCCGTTTATATGATGGCGCACTCGGGTGCTCGGGGTTCGGCCGCACAGATGAAGCAGCTTGCCGGTATGCGGGGCCTGATGGCCAAGCCGTCGGGCGAGATCATCGAAACGCCGATCATCTCGAACTTTAAAGAAGGCCTGACGGTGCTTGAGTACTTTAACTCGACTCACGGTGCCCGTAAGGGTCTGGCCGATACCGCGCTGAAGACCGCGAACTCGGGTTATTTGACTCGTCGTTTGGTCGACGTCGCACAGGACTGCATCATCCTCGAAGATGATTGCGGCACCAGCAACGGCATCACGGCAACCCCGGTGGTCGAAGGCGGCGACGTTGTGGCCAACTTGTCCGAGCGTGTGCTCGGTCGGACCGCAGCCGAAGACGTCATCAACCCGCTGAACGGTGAAGTGATCGTCAAGAAAGACGAGATGATCGAAGAAATTCACTGTGTGACCATCGAAGAGGTTGAGGTCGAAAGCATCCTCATCCGCTCGGTGTTGACCTGTGACCTCATCGAAGGCGTGTGCGCCAAGTGCTATGGTCGTGACCTGGCACGTGGTACCACCGTTAACATGGGTGAAGCGGTCGGCGTTATGGCGGCGCAATCGATTGGTGAGCCTGGCACCCAGCTGACGATGCGGACGTTCCACATCGGCGGCGCCGTGCAGCGTGGTACTGAGCGTTCGTACATCGAGTCGGTAACCGATGCGAAGGTGAAGCTGGTCAACTGCATGACCGTGAAAAACTCTCGCGGTGTGCAGATTGTCATGAGCCGTAACGCGGAAATGAGCCTGATCGACGAAAAAGGCCGTGACCGCGCGAAACACCGTATTCCGTACGGTGCGCAATTGATGGTCAAAGAAGGGGCTAAGGTGACTCGCGGCGACAAGCTTGCCGAGTGGGATCCGTACACCTTACCAGTGATCACTGAGCGTGAAGGTATCGCCAACTACGTTGACCTGCAGGAAGGCGTTTCGCTGACCGAACGGACCGACGAAGCGACCGGTATCTCGTATCGCGTGGTGACGGACTGGAAATCTCAGCCGAAAGGTTCGGATTTGCGGCCGCGTATTACGCTGCGTGACGAAAAGGGTGAAGTGCTCACCCTCGATAACGGTCACGAGGCACGCTACTTCTTGTCGGTGGACGCTATTTTGTCGGTCGAAAACGGCCAACAAGTTCACGCCGGTGACGTGTTGGCGCGTATTCCTCGTGAAAGCGCAAAGACCCGGGACATCACCGGTGGTCTGCCGCGTGTGGCAGAACTGTTCGAAGCCCGTCGTCCGAAAGACCACGCGATCATCGCCGAAAGCGAAGGCCGCGTCGAATTCGGCAAGGACTACAAGAACAAGCGCCGCGTCGTGGTGCAGCCGGTCGAAGAGGGCCAAGAAGCCACCGAATATCTGGTGCCGAAAGGTCGTCACCTGTCGGTCCAAGAAGGTGACTATGTGCAGGTCGGTGATGCGTTGATGGATGGTAACCCGGTGCCGCACGATATTCTGCGCGTGCTCGGGGTTGAGGCTTTAGCCCAATATCTGATCAACGAAATCCAAGATGTGTACCGTCTTCAGGGCGTGAAGATTAACGACAAGCACATCGAAGTGATCGTGCGTCAGATGCTGCAAAAGGTCGAGATCACCGGCGGTGGCGATACCACGCTGTTGGTCGGCGAACTGATCGACAAGATCGAGTTCGATAAGATCAACGCCAAAGCGGAATCCGGCGGCGGTCGTCCGGCAACGGCGGACGCCGTGTTGCAGGGGATCACCAAAGCCAGCCTGCAGACGCAGTCGTTCATCTCGGCGGCATCGTTCCAAGAGACCACCCGCGTCCTCACCGAGGCTGCGGTGTCCGGCAAGATCGACGATCTGGTCGGCCTTAAGGAAAATGTCATCGTCGGTCGTCCGATCCCGGCTGGTACCGGCTCTGTCATGAACGCGTTCCGCGAAATTGCGGCGAAACGTGACAAGGCCGCTGCCAAAAAGATGCCGGCAGAAACCCCCGACATGATCGAGCAGTCGTCAGAATCGGTCGACGCTGACTAACCTCTGTTGCGATCTAAGCAATACTTTGGGCGCGTACCTTCGGGTGCGCGCCCTTTGTTTTGGAGGTGGTGGTAGTGATCCTTCGAAACGGGCCTACGGCCCTCCTCAGGATGAGGGGTGTCTGAATAAATAAAGAATCCTCATGCTGAGGAGGGCGCTTTGCGCCCGTCTCGAAGTATTGGCGCCGTCAAGATTCGCCGTTAACAGAGTCGCGCCCCCGGTTATATGGACGAATCAACGCCCCTGAAACTCAAGATCGGGTGGCCTTCAGCGCCTAAAAGCCGGAAATAGCAACAGAATCGGGCGTTTGACCCCGTCATATTAACCAAATTCGCCACTGATTTCTGAGGGTATTCCAAGGCTTTGTGCATCCGGTGGTGCGTTCGTGATGTGGTAGGGACTAGATATAGGGGGTGGCGGGGCTATTTGCGCCAGATCATGTCTAAAATGCTGATTCTGCGAAATAATTTTTCGCAAAATTGAGGTTGACGATGCATAGGGTCCCCTATATGTTCCGCCCCACTCAAGGGATTGGTGGTAGGCATTCACTGTCTAGACGCAGTCGATGACTTGGGTGGAGACGAAAATTTAGCGACACGCTCCAGACCCGAACCCGGTCTGGAGCTACTGTTTGAGCCAACGCCGAATGCTCGGGGCGCCCCGGAAATTTGCGCGGACGGCTCAACTTATGTCGGAACGGCCCGTTGGGGCTTGGGTTCGAAGAAAGTGGATTGTACGTATGCCGACGATCAACCAATTGATCCGTAAGCCGCGCAAAAAGCCGGTAACCCGTAACAAGGTGCCTGCGCTTGAAGCGTGTCCGCAAAAGCGCGGTGTTTGCACGCGCGTTTACACGACGACCCCGAAGAAGCCGAACTCGGCACTGCGAAAAGTTGCTCGTGTGCGTCTGACCAACGGGTTTGAAGTTACCAGCTACATCCCAGGTGAAGGTCACAACCTGCAGGAGCACTCGGTCGTTATGATCCGTGGTGGCCGGGTTAAAGACCTTCCGGGCGTTCGTTATCACATCATTCGTGGTTCGCTTGACACACAAGGCGTCAGCGACCGCCGCCAGCGCCGTTCGAAGTACGGCGCTAAGCGTCCGAAATAAGGGAGACATCATATGTCCCGTCGTCACGCTGCCGAGAAACGTCAAGTCCTGCCGGACGCGAAATTCAAAGATTTGGTTGTTACCAAGTTCATGAACGCGCTCATGTATGACGGCAAAAAGTCGGCTGCCGAAACCATCGTTTACGGTGCTTTCGACATCATCTCGTCGAAGGGCGGCCAGGACCCCGTCAAGGTGTTCCATGAGGCCCTCGACAACGTAAAGCCGATGCTTGAGGTTCGCTCACGTCGTGTGGGTGGTGCCACCTATCAGGTGCCCGTTGAAGTGCGCTCTGAGCGTCGTCAGGCGTTGGCCATCCGTTGGTTGGTCGATACCGCACGCAAGCGTTCCGAGAACACCATGAAAGAGCGCCTTTCGTCTGAACTGATGGATGCCGCAAATAACCGTGGCGCTGCTGTGAAGAAGCGCGAAGACACACACCGGATGGCAGAGGCTAACAAAGCCTTCTCGCACTATCGCTGGTAATAGAAGTTTCAGGAGCGATTTAAATGTCCCGCGTCACCCCTCTTGATCGTTATCGCAACATCGGCATCATGGCTCACATTGATGCCGGAAAAACGACGACGACTGAGCGCGTTCTTTACTACACCGGCAAGTCCTACAAAATCGGCGAAGTCCACGACGGCAACGCCACCATGGACTGGATGGAGCAGGAACAAGAGCGCGGCATCACGATTACGTCCGCTGCAACCACCACGTTCTGGCGCGATCACCGCATTAACATCATCGACACGCCTGGCCACGTTGACTTCACGATTGAAGTTGAGCGTTCGCTGCGGGTCCTTGACGGTGCTGTTGCTGTGTTTGACTCGGTCGCCGGCGTTGAGCCGCAGTCCGAGACCGTTTGGCGTCAAGCCGATAAGTATCATGTGCCGCGGATGTGTTTTATCAACAAGATGGACCGCACCGGCGCTGACTTCTATCGCTGCGTCGACATGATCATTGATCGCTTGGGCGCTATTCCTTGTATCATCCAGTTGCCGATCGGTGCTGAGACCGAGTTCCTTGGTGTTATCGACCTGATCAAAATGCGCGCCGTCGTCTGGAAAGACGAAAACCTCGGTGCTGAGTTCGAATATCAGGACATCCCTGCCGATCTCGCCGATAAGGCTGCCGAATACCGCGAAAAATTGATTGAGACCATCGTCGAAGTCGACGATGTGGCGATGGAAGCTTACCTCGAGGGCAAAGAGCCTGACGAAGCAACGATCATGGCCTGTATCCGTAAGGGCTGCATCGGCAACGTGTTCGTGCCGATTCTGTGTGGCTCGGCGTTCAAAAACAAAGGCGTGCAGCCGATGTTGGATGCGGTTGTCGATTTCCTGCCGTCGCCGGTTGAAGTGCCTGACATTAAAGGCGTCGACGTCGACGATCCTGAGAAGGCGATGGTCCGCAAAAGCTCCGACGACGAGCCGTTCTCGGCTTTGGCGTTCAAAATCATGAACGACCAGCACGTCGGTACGTTGACTTTCTGCCGCGTCTACTCCGGTAGCGTAAAGCAAGGCGCGCAAGTGCAGAACACCGTCAAAGGCAAGCGCGAGCGCGTTGGCCGGATGCTGTTAATGCACGCCAACACCCGCGAGCAAATCGAAGAAGCGATGGCAGGCGATATTGTCGCTATTGCCGGCCTCAAGGATACCACGACCGGTGACACCCTGTGTGATACCGCGCATCCGGTGATCCTTGAGCGGATGGAATTCCCCGATCCCGTGATCGAGGTGGCCGTCGAGCCGAAAACCAAAGCCGACCAAGAGAAAATGGGCGTTGCCCTGCAGCGTTTGGCTGCCGAAGATCCTTCGTTCCGCGTGTCGTCGGACGAAGAGTCCGGCCAGACCGTGATCGCAGGTATGGGCGAATTGCACCTCGACATCTTGGTTGACCGCATGAAGCGGGAATTTAATGTTGAAGCGAACGTTGGTGCGCCGCAAGTGGCATACCGCGAAACCATCAGCCAGCTGTATGACTGTGATTATACCCACAAGAAGCAAACCGGTGGTTCAGGTCAGTTCGCGCGCGTTAAAATTAAGTTTGAGCCGTTGCCACCGGGCTCCGGTATCGAGTTCGAGAGCAACGTTGTCGGTGGTAACGTGCCGCGGGAATTCATTCCTGGTGTCGAAAAAGGTATTCGCAGTGCTGCTAGTAGCGGCGTGATCTGCGGCTTCCCGATGATCGACTTCAAGGCAAGCCTCTATGACGGTGCGTCACACGACGTCGACAGCTCGGTGATGGCCTTTGAAATTGCGGCGCGCGCAGCGTTCCGTGAGGGCATGGCTGCTGCAAAGCCGGTGCTGCTTGAGCCGTTGATGAAGGTCGAGGTGGTGACCCCGGAAGACTATATGGGTGACATCATCGGTGATCTGAACTCGCGTCGCGGTCAGGTTCAGGATATGGACCAACGCGGTAACGCACGGGTCGTCACCGCGATGGTGCCGCTCGCCAATATGTTCGGGTACGTCAACGAACTGCGCTCAATGTCGCAGGGTCGTGCCCAATACAGCATGCATTTTGATCATTATGCCGAAGTGCCGAACCAGGTCTCCATTGAGATCCGTGAGCGGCTCGCAGGTTAACGGAAACGGAGTGAGTTAGATGGCCAAGGAAAAGTTTGAGCGTACGAAACCGCACTGCAACGTTGGCACGATTGGTCACGTTGACCACGGCAAGACGTCGTTGACGGCAGCGATCACGAAGGTATTGGCGGAGACGGGCGGTGCCACGTATTCTGCGTACGACATGATCGACAAGGCGCCTGAAGAGAAGGCACGCGGCATCACGATTTCGACGGCGCACGTCGAGTATGAGACCGAAGCCCGTCACTATGCGCACGTCGATTGCCCGGGCCACGCTGACTATGTGAAGAACATGATCACGGGTGCGGCGCAGATGGATGGCGCGATCTTGGTTGTTTCGGCGGCTGACGGTCCGATGCCACAGACCCGCGAGCACATTTTGCTGGCGCGTCAGGTTGGTGTTCCGGCGTTGGTTGTGTTCATGAACAAGGTTGACCAGGTTGACGACGAAGAGTTGTTGGAACTGGTT
>TARA_R110001592_G_scaffold44644_4_pt1 | contig 16320 bp, 11 predicted proteins | sample TARA_R110001592 | Tara Oceans TARA_R110001592 (sample SAMEA4398387) | marine metagenome | biome: Polar Biome; feature: [SRF] surface water layer (ENVO:00010504); material: water (ENVO:00002006), including particulate matter (ENVO:01000060) such as... | depth 5 m
GCAACGCTAGATTTGTCTCGGCCCAAAAACTGCGTTATCAAATTACCACCTATGGCGGTCCGATCAATTGCACTGGAAATCACCGCTTGAATGTCGGCGTCGCAACTCTCCGCGAGTGTTATTGCGTCCTTATCTATTTTGGCTAGCGATTCAAGGCGCTGCTCAAAGGCTTGGTTGGCACGGTTCTCTACTAAAAGACGGGGGTAGCGCAGATAGGCGTAGAGGCCGATCAATCCGCTACCTATAACCGCGCACATAAGCACATAGGCCAGAGTGTGTACATTTAAACCAAATTGAAATGCGCAGTGTAATGTTGCGACGCCAACTAAACTGATACCTAAATAGATGTGTGCTGAAACCCAAGATTGGAGATTGGCATTTTTACTATTGTAGCTTCGCTTACGTATGCCCAAACAGGAAAGCCATATAATAAGCAGCATACCAATGCCGCCCAACACATAGCCCTGCCAGCTGCCGCCATTTGGTGGCAGCGTCTGGGCTTGGCTCAAATACAGGCCGCTACTGGCCAACAGCAAAATCGCTGCCCACCAAAAATAGCGTCGCCGAGCATAGTTAAGAATATTCACGTACATTTATTTTTCTCATAAAGTATTCTTTTCGGAAATACTCTTTGGTGGTTTGTCAGCTCTCGCATCAGCGAAGGTTTAATACATTAATAAAGTCTGCGGGGCCCATACGTTGGGCTGCGCCGGTGGGGCAGTATTGAACGCAGGCTGGTCCTGCTGGTCTGTCCACGCAAGCGTCGCACTTTACGGCTTTTTTACCTATTTCTTTTGCCGCATTACTGGGCGTGGCGTTTTTATCTTCGCCCGGACCCGGCCCTGCACCGCCAAATAACCAGCTTATAAATGGTGGCTTCTCTGGTAGCTGATAGCTGAGTTTAATAACGTTATAGGGGCAGTTGGTTTCGCAGTTGCCGCAGCCAATACAGGTGTCGTTGATATAGACTTCGCCGCTGCTTTCGCGATGAATCGCGTTTGGCGGGCACTCCTTCATGCAATGGGGTTGTTCGCAGTGTCTGCAGGCAATAGGAAGATTAATGTTGGCAAAGCGCACGCCCGCTTTTCGGTCTAGGCGGCTAATGCCTTTGTGGGTTTCCGCGCATGCTGTCTCGCAGTTGTCGCATCCAACACAAAGGTTTTCATCGATAAGTAAAACGTTGGTGCCTTCGCCGGTTCCCTGCGCCAGCAGAAACGACATTAGAGAGGCTTGTTCGGGAAGTGCGGCCATTTCAGCCGTAGACTTCAATTGCTTAGAGGTTTCGGTTTGTAATTTGGCAATGGACTCTGGTGATTTTTTAAGAAGTGCTAAAAAGGCGTGTCGGCCAATCTCGATGATCTCGGAGCGAACTGCAGCGTAGGCAGACTCGCGACGAGTGGCGTCACCCATCAGTGCCATTTGTCCAAATATTTGTCCTGAATGCAATTGTCCAATGGCGATCTCTCGGCCGTTTTCTAAACGGCTAAGCGCAATCGTGCCGCTGCGTATTAAATAGAGGTGTTCGCCGCCGTCGCCTTCTTTATAAATGTGTTTGCCAGTATTAAAGTTCGAGGTGCTAACGCTTTTTGCGATATCTCGAAGCTCTGTGTAGCTGCCCTGAGGGGTAAAGAATTGTTGCAGGGTGCGCTGTAAAAATACGGTTTCTATCCCTTTGGCAACTTCGTCGTTGGCCGCCATTAGTTTGGCCATTGTGCGGCGCGGCGTCTCGATAAGAATAGTGTCGTTGCTGGCAACTGCGTTGCCGATTCGAGGTCGACCAGAGAGTAGGCTCATTTCGCCGAAAAACTGACCCGCTCCAAGAGTGGTGTCGCTGCCCTCGGCCGAGCTGAGTGTGACCTGCCCTTCAATAATGGTGAAGAAGGAATTACTGTAGTCGTTGTGGCGATAGATAAAGCCGCCGCTTTTGGCGACCTTGGTAATAATTGGCTGGCTGATAGGGCCGAGTTGCTTGGTCGCCAGACCTGCGGATTTTCGGCGCTGGATGTCGGCGCTACGAGCGGACTCGACATCGCTCAGGCGCTGTTGGCTTACCTCAATACCTTGGCGTTTTAGATTGCTAAGTTGTTGGTCGTCAGCCACGCAGTAGCTAATATCACTTTCCATAATGAGTTCGCGAAACGCCAGTGCATTCATTCGTGAAAACATCGGCACCCGCTGCTGATATAGCGCCAGAATGTCATCGACATCAGCGACATAAGGTAGCAAGGCAAACTTCAGTGCGAGTAATGGGTGGTCTACCGGCTTAACAGGATTGCCTTTAATGTATTCGATTACATCAAAGCCCTGGTTCATACCCTGCTTAATCAGTGGGTAGCCAGCCAGCGCGCCGATAATATACAGGCCCTTAACATTGGACTGGTATTGGCCATCGAGTTCGGGAATGGCTTCGGGGTCTTCGTTGGGAAGACTGATACCGCAGCTTTCGACAAATTTTCGCGGCGGAATAGATCCAAGCCGAGCGATAATGCGATGGCAGGGCAATGTTTCATCACCCCTTGCGGTATTGAGAATGACCGTGCCGGCGGCACCGGGCTCGGGAATGCTGAGCGACTTCACCGAGGCGTCGTAGCGGCAAGAGAAGTCCATATTGCGATCGTTAATGGCTTCGAGGACATTATCTAAATTGCCCTGTTTGGCGCGAGTAAATTCGCTCTTGCGGTTAACAATAATGACGCGGTTGTGTTTGGCCAGCGCCAAGGCATTTTCGATGGCGGCATCACCGGCGCCGACCACAATAATATCTTCGTTGTGGTAATCATCCGGGTCATCGAGTTGGTACTGCACAAAGTGGGTATTGTCGCCGTCGATGCCTAGGCGCCGAGGGTTGCCCTGGGTGCCAATCGCGAGCACAACATTATTGGCAGAAATAGTATTGCCATCGCCGCAGCAAATTTCAAAACGCTCACCTGATTTAGAAATTTGAGTGACTTCACAATCGGCGCGAAAATTAATTCCCGTATCACTAATACCCTGTTCCCATGAACTGAGAATTTGCTCTCTTTTACTTGCGGTAAATTCTAAGGGGCTGCGCAGGTCTAAATAGCCGGGCTCATCCATAACATGCTTACCTTTTTGGTAGCGCTGTATGGTGTTGGCGTGTAGGGGCGAGCCTTCTATGAGTATGTGCGTGGGCTGGTGTTCGGCATTGGCTGCGCGTATGTCGAGATCATATTCAGCGGCCTTGGCTGCTGCGCTAAGCCCGGCAGGGCCGGCACCGATAATGGCGATATCAAAATGTTCTATCACGTTTGCTGCAGCATTCTTATTACCTTCCAAGCTTGCTAGGCGCAGTGCCTGCGGCGCTTCTTAGATGTTTTTATATTTTTGATTTAGACCAATTAAAGTCGAAGCGTCTAAATTATATGGTTAGGCATGTCGGCAGTTTACCGCGCTTGTTAGCCCTGCGCTATGTCTTGTTCACTGCTATGTTGTAAAGATAGCTTAGCAGAGCTTAGTGCTTTTACTTTAAAGGTGCTTAGAGGCTGATGTAGTAATTAAAGTGCGTGGTTTTATTTAATTTCTGATGCTATTAATAGCGCCCGCTGGAAATGATATTGGTTCCGTTGGTGGCCCGTCTCGCCGGGCTCTGAGTGAAGCTTTGGCAGGGCCAAGGTCTTTATTTATAACAAGCTATACTTTTCTGCTTGAGTACTATACTTGTAGCGAAGCCAAGGAATAGATCAATTTATTTGGTCATTGGCTGTGGCTGCCTGCAATCACAGTGCCGGTGACCTGCGGCGTAAGCCTGGTCGGTGCGCTGCATTGGCAATGGAATGGAAGTCAAACGAGCATGAGCAAAAAACCACCTCATCAGCAATCACATCTGGAAATCACTGCGGCGGGGCTTACCGAGCTGCGCGCCCGCTTGCAGGCCGCCGAGGAGATGGTTGCCGCGCTGCGCAGCGATGGAGCTGGCAAATTGCTGCAAGGCGCCGACCTCCCCAATATTGACCATATCCGGGCTGAGCGTGATCAGTTAGCCCGCATTGTCGACACCGCACATTACGGTATCATCTGCAAAACCCTTGACGGTGTAATTATCTCCTGGAACCAGGGCGCACAAGCGCTTTACGGCTACACCGCCGAGGAGATAATTGGCCAAGCTATTGATGAGCTGGAAATCCCCGCGCGCAAGGGCGAGATTGCCGCGCTAATCGAGCGGGTGCGATCCGGCGAGCTTGTTGTGCATTATGAAACCCAAGGCCTTGCCAAGATGGGTGCCTACCTCAATGTGTCGCTGACTCTGTCGCCAATAAGCGATGCTTCTGGAACTCTTAACGGTATCTCGACGATCGCGCGCGACATCAGTGCGCGCCATGCCGTAGAAAAAGATTTGCATGAAAGCCAGCGGCGCTACCGGAAAATCTTGGACGGCGTGCAAATGCTGGCGGTCATGCTCGACGCCGAGGACCGGATTACCTATTGCAACGCCTACTTTCTGAATGTGGTGGGTTGGGCGTCCGAAGACCTGATTGGTCAGAATTGGTTTGAGCGCTGTATGCCAGCAGATACTGCGCAATCAGCGCGCGATACCTATGACCTGATGCTCTCAGGTAAGCCTGAGGGTAGGTACCACGAAAACGAAATCCTAACCCGTGCCGGCGAGCGGCGGCTGATTCGCTGGAACAATACCCCGCTATATGTGGATGACGGCAGGGCAATGGGCACAGCCAGTTTGGGCTCGGACATCACCGAGTACCGTCGTGCAACTGAGGCGCTGAAAGTGAGCGAGCGACGTTTTCGCGCTTTGATCGAGAACGTTTCGGATGTCATTGTGGTCATTGGAGCTGATAAAACTATCCGTTTTCTCAATGCCGCCGCCGAGGCTATTAGTGGTTACGCGCCTTGGGAGCTTATAGGGCAATCCTTCACGGTGTTGCTGCATCCGGATGAGATCGAGCTTGCAGAAAGTAAGCTGGCGGAACTATTTGTTCAGCCGGGATTGACTGCGCACTTAAATTTACGCCATCGCCACCGTAACGGCTCTTGGTTGACAATGAGTACTACCGCTAGCAACCAGCTTGCGACCCCTGGAATTGAGGGCTTCGTTGTCACCTTGCACGATGTCACCGAGCTCGAGCAGGTCGCTTGGGCGCTGGGTAGGCGGGTTAAGGAGCAGCGTTGTCTATATGAGGTGGCTGCCCTCGCCGCTCGACTGGAGCTGAGCGAAGAGGCTTTGCTTGCCGAGATTCCTGCGCTGCTCGTCGAGGCGCTTGCATGGCCGGAAATGGCTTGCGCGCGGGTTCAGCTCGGGAGCAGCAGCTATGAAAGCCCTGATTTCGTCGACACCGCGAGGCGACTTGACGCCGATTTGAGTATTGACGGCGTCAAAGAGGGCGGCTTGGCGCTCTGTTATCGCGAAGAGCCCCCCGAATCTGCGGAGGAGCTGTTCTTGGCTGAGGAGCGGGCTCTGATCGAATCTGTCGCGACTATTCTCAGTCGGACATTAGCAGCCAAACGTATGGGAATGCAGCTGCAATTCGCCAATATGGTGATTGAAAGGAGTGCGACGGTTCTCTTCCGCTGGGAGGCTAGTGAGGAGTGGCCGGTGCACTATGTCTCTGACAATGTTTCTCAGTGGGGCTACGAGCCTACAGATCTGCTCTCGGGGGCGACGCCGTTCGCTAGCATAATTCACCCCGACGACTTGTCGCGCGTCGGTGAAGAGGTGGAATCCCATATTGCCAGGGGTGACCTAGATTTCGCCCAAGAGTACCGCATTGTTAAACCCTCTGGCGAGGTGATTTGGGTTGACGATCGGACCACTGTCGAGCGCGACGCCGCTGGCACGGTCTTGTTGCTTCAGGGCGTGGTGATGGATATCACTGTGCAGAAGAGGGCGAGGGAGGTTGTTGTTCGCAGCGAGCAGAAGTATCGCGGCCTATTCGAAAGCTCACGTGATGCCATTATGACGATGTTCCCACCGGACTGGCGGTTTTCCACTGCCAATGCGGCTTCAATGGTCTTGTTTGCGGCCAAGGATGCCGCGAGTTTTGCGGCGCTTGGGCCGGCGGATGTCTCGCCGGAACGCCAGCCGGATGGCGCGCTCTCCAGTGTTGCCGCAATGCAGATGATTCAAATTGCAATGCAGCAAGGCTCGCACTTTTTCGAATGGCAGCATTGCTCGGTGGAAGGTAAATCTTTTCCGGCCACAGTGCTGCTGACTCGTTTAGAGGTTGACGGTCAGATTGGCGTCCAGACCACTATCCGTGATATCACCGATCAGAAGGAGGGCGAAAAGGCGCTGCACCGGCTGAACCGCGCTCTGAAGACTCTGAGCGCTGGAGATAGCGCTGTTGTGCGGGCCACCAGCGAGCAGGAATTGTTGCAGGGAATGTGCGATGCAATCGTTAACGTGGGCGAGTATCGCATGGCGTGGGTCGGCCAGGCCTTAGACGATGCCGTGAAAACGCTGCGGCCGCTGGCGTGGGCGGGCAATGGTATGGATTACGTCAAGCAGGCATCGATCAGTTGGGGTGAGGGTGCGCGTGGCCAAGGCCCCGCCGGTCGTTGTATTCGCGCGCTCAAGCCGCAGGTAGGGCGAGATATAGATAACGACTCGTCTATGCTGCCGTGGCGCGAAGCGGCATTAGAGAGCGGCTATAAGTCGATGCTGGCGCTGCCATTGCGCGTGGGATCCGAGGTGTTCGGGGGATTGATGATCTATGCGGCGGAGCTGGATGCCTTTGACTCAGAGGAGCAGGCTCTACTGGGAGAAATGGCCACTGACCTCAGTTTTGGCATCGAAACGCTGCGCACCCGTCAGTCTCATGAAGACGGCCTGCAACGTTTGGCGCGCAGTCTAGATGCGACAGTAGAATCCTTGGCTCGCACTGTGGAACTGCGTGATCCCTATACCGCAGGCCATCAGCGTCGGGTGGCTAAAATTGCTGTGGCTGTGGCCGGCGCCATGGAGCTGTCAGATGATCGAATCAAAGGCCTGAGTCTGGCCGCCAGTATTCATGATATTGGTAAGGTCAGCATCCCGGCGGAAATTCTGTCTAAGCCGACCCAGCTTAGTGATGTTGAATACCAGCTGGTCCAGAGCCATGCTCAGGCCGGATTCGAACTCCTGAAAGATATCGACTTTCCCTGGCCGGTGGCCGAGATGATCCATCAGCACCATGAAAGGGTGGATGGCAGCGGTTATCCGCAGGGGCTCAAGGGCGAGCAGATCCTGATGGAGGCTCGGATTTTGGCCGTCGCGGATGTGATTGAGTCGATGGCATCGCATCGCCCCTACCGAGCCGCAAAGGGCATTGAGGCGGCGCTGGCAGAAATCGAGGCAGGGCGTGGCAGGACTTATGATGCCGAGGTGGCCGATGCCAGTCTTAAGTTGTTTCGTGAAGATGGTTTCGAACTGCCTGTGCAATGAACGCAGCAGATCAATATCCCGAGATGGCTCAAGCATCTGCTTGAGTTGTATTTGAAACTGCACTTTCTATTGCTAGACGCAGATAATTTGCTGACATCTAAAAACGCATATAGTACTTTGCTGACCGCTATGGCGTCCGCGGATAATAGCCGGATTTTGAAAAAACTTGAGTCAGTGCCTCCAGCTGTTAAGCTGAACATATAATTATAATAAATAAACAAAACACTATGTTTGATTTTCGAATACTCATTTTCACAGTTTGTATGCTGCTGCCCATCACTAGTGCGGCGGCGCTGACGCTTGCCGAAAAAGCCCCTGATTTTAGTCTTGCCGCGCTAGATGATGAGCAAGAATACAGCCTTGCAGATTATGGTGGGCAGGTGGTTTACGTCGACTTTTGGGCGTCTTGGTGTGGCCCCTGTCGTCAATCCTTGCCGAGTCTCGACAGGCTGTACCGGCAACTAAGTCATCGCGGCTTTATGGTGCTGGCTATCAATGTTGACGCCTATAGTCAGGATGCCAAGGACTTCCTTAAAGCTTACCCAGTCTCTTATCCGGTACTCCGAGATGAGGGCGGTAGCTTGCCCGCCGCCTTTGGCGTTAAAGGTATGCCCACTGCGTTTTTAATTGATAGGCGGGGCAAAGTGCGTCGCGTACACGAGGGCTTTCGTTTGGGTGACGAGGATATTATTCGCAAGGAAATACTGACACTACTGGAAGAGGAGTCCTGATATGCGCGTGTTAGCAATACTGATGGCATTGGCGATGCTTAGCGCTTGCGCGCTTGAGCCGGTGGAAGCCTGGGAGCGGGGTTATCTGGCGCGGCCAGAAATGGCATGGGAGCCCGACGCACTGAGTAGCTCCTATCGCAACCATGTGCATTTTAGTAAAGAAGCCAGCAATGGCGGCGCCTCCGTTGGTGGCGGCGGCTGCGGTTGTAATTAGGGGGCGATGCTATGAGTCAGAAAATAAATAATAAGCGCGCTCTTACCGCATTAACCAGCGCCGCACTGGCGATTCCCGGCATGAGCGCGTCGGTGCAGGCGGCCTCGGTATTGACGGAAACAGTTGTGCAGTACAAGGCTTCAAGCTACCGCGAAGCCGATTTAGACAGCAGTAAATTGTCTGGCGGCTCCCGCGAACGCTATGAAATAGACAGCCACCAAGTGCGAGCGCAATTGCCGCTGGGTAAGAAAACTGACGCCAGCATCGAGTTCATGTATGAAACCATGAGTGGCGCGTCGCCGTGGTTTATTTTGCCGGGACAAGATGGGCCGGTGCAGGTGATGAGTGGTGCCACCATTCATGAAGAGCGCAAAGACCTGCAGGCGACGGTTAATCATCTATTGAACGATAAAACGGTGATTTCTTTCATTGCTGGGGTGTCGGACGAGAAAGACTATTTTGCCGTGAGCGCGGGGGTGGAGGCGCTCTATGAAATCCCAGATACCCAGCTCACGTTTACCGCTGGTTTAGGATATAGCGACGACGAACTGGAGCCTACCGACGGCGCCATCATGCCAGACCGTATTGAACGCGCGACCCGAGACAGCAGCACCGCCTTTGTGGGACTGTCGCAAATCTTAAGTAAAACCACCGTGGTGCAAGCCAGTCTTAGTTATGGTTTGCAGCGGGGATTTTTATCCGACCCCTACAAAAAAGTTTGGATAGACGATCAAGCCAATACCATCAACGATAGTCGCCCCGACGATCGCAATCAGTTTGTCGCCCAGGCTAGGTTGCGACATTTTCTACCGGCCTTAAAAGCAGCGCTGCATTTGGATTACCGCTATTTTGAAGATGACTGGGAAATAGCCTCTAGCACGCTAGAAGCGGCGTGGTACCAAAACCTGCCGGGTGGTTGGGTATTCACGCCATCGCTGCGTTACTACACCCAAACTCAGGCGTTTTTCTATGCGCCGTATTTCTTTTCGGCGCGCAGCGACGGTTTTGGCTCGGCGGATTATCGCTTGTCGCCCTATGGCGCTATCAGCGTAAAACTGCGACTAGAGAAGCGCTGGCAAAGTTTGGATCTACACGCTGAGTGGGAAATTTACGAAGCCAGCGCAGATTATTCTTTAGATTCCGTCGATGTAGAAAACCCTGCCTTGGTAGAATTTGATATTCTCTCTGTGGGGTTTAACTGGCGGCTATAGTGCGCTGGCATACTCCTAAATACTAATGGAGAGACACCGAGTGCAGCTTTACCACTACCCTTTCACTGCAATGGCCAGCCCCTGCGAACTGCGTTTATACGCTGAGTCACAGGCGCTGGCCGATGCTGCCGCCGATGCCGCCAAAGCAGAAGTTATCCGCATTGAACAAACCTACTCCCGTTACCGCGAAGACAGCGTAGTCGGCAGAATCAATGCCGCCGCGGGCAGTGATCCTATTGCTGTAGACGAAGAAACCAGCGCCTTAATTAATTACGCCACCACCGCATTTACCGAAAGCGGCGGACTATTTGATATTAGCTCCGGGGTATTGCGCGAAGTGTGGAATTTTAAACTCGGTCAATTGCCGAGCCCCGCCGCCGTGGCATTCTGTGTAAAGCGGGTGGGTTGGAATAAGGTGCATTGGAACGCCCCCAATATTTCATTGCAGCAGGGCATGGAGCTAGACTTTGGCGGATTTGGCAAAGAATACGCCGCCGACCGCGCCGCAACTATTTGCGAAGAAAATGGCATCAGCCACGGCCTAGTGGAAATGGGTGGCGATATACGGGTGGTTGGCCCGCACCCCGACGGCAGCGCTTGGCATATTGGCATTCGCAATCCCCGTGACCCAGACGTGGCCGTGGCGGTAATACCGTTAAAGTCTGGCGGCCTCGCCAGCAGTGGCGACTACGAGCGCTTTATGGTGATCGACGGCAAACGCTACAGCCATATTCTTAATCCCCGCACTGGTAGACCCGTAGATCAACCGATGGCCGGTGTCACCGTTGTCGCACCGCTGTGTTTACTTGCAGGCACCGCCGCGACCGTCGCAATGTTGCAGGGTGAAAACGGCGCACCAACGTGGTTGAAAGAAATGGGGCTCCCGCATTTGTGGATTGATCAAGCGGGAGTATTGGGCGGCGACCTAGTGCCGAAAGTTTAGAGTTAAGGTTTTAGTCTGAGTATTTAGGGATATTGATGGTGGCGAGCGAGAGCGAAGGGTAAGAGCGCGAAATGGCATTGAAAATACCGTGATTTTTTAGTGCCAGATTAATGTTGTGATCGCCATATTTGCTCAGACCAAAATTACGACACATTCAAGTAGTAAAACAATATTAAGAATTAAAATATAGATAATTTTCAGTAGTGATATTCGTTTGCGCAAAAGCTTGAGCACTTGCTCACCATAAATAATGGCTCTAGTGTCAAATTTCAGGTCATACAACGCCGTTTTTCTTCTAGGTTATTTCTGATGAAATAACTTGTATACTTCTCTATGTGCTAGGATTTATGCTTAAACTAAGAACATCGCGCGCTTGCTGCTATGAGTAGCGCCACAAAATTATGAATACATAGGGATGTGAAATAGTGCGGAAACTGCCCTGTCAAAACGACGTATATGCCCAGCATGTGCTCAATGCATTTCTAGTCAATGTTGCGCGCGTCACTGTAAGCCAAATGTTTTTTTTGCGCTTTAGTATATTGCTTCGTCTGGTTTTCTCCTCGCTGAAACCACATGAATATTGCTCTTTATTATTTGATTATAGAAAAGTATTCGCATACTGCGTCAAATTCAATCGCCGCAGTGCCAGAAGTGTTTTCGCCTTGCTATTAGTTAGCGCTTCGACAATTTCGATTGCTGATACAGGCGATGAACTAGATAGAGCTTATGGTTATGCGACAGCAGGGAACTATGGCGATGCGATTGCTATTTGGAAGATCCTTGCTAAATCGGGCGAGCCCAATTCACTTTATAACCTTTCAATAGTTTATGAAAAAGGAATCGTTGTCGAAAAAGATATTGAAAAGTCCTTCGCTCTTTGTGAGCAAGCCGCGATTAACGGTCAGGTTCCGGCACAGGCCCATCTGGGAACTAAATATCGTTTAGGAATTGGTGTTGGAAGGGATCTTGAAGAAGCCATTATGTGGTACCAGCGGGCTGCCGCGCAAGGTGATATGGCAGCACTGTCTTCGTTGGGAAATATATACGTTTCGGAGGAAGGCGGTAATGACTACGTTAAAGCTCATGACTATTGGTCGGCTGCTGCGGCGCTGGGAGATGTAAATTCGATATTTAATCTGGCGATCCTGTTTCACCGTGGTGCAGGAGAATATAAAGCTGATATTCAGCAAGCGATTGAATTGTACACCGCTGCGGCTACTGCTGGTTCAATTGAAGCTATGGCAAATCTTATTGGAATCTACTCTGCTGGGGATGGCGTTCCAATTGATCTTCGTGAAGCGTACTTTTGGTGTGATATTGCTGTTGCGGCAGGTTTAGAAGAAAATCGTTCATACCTAAAATACTTAAAGTCGCAGCTTACGACTGAGGAGCTGAGATTGGCGAAAGAGGAAATTTTAAATTGGCAGGAGCTGCGTAGATCCTATACTGATTATGGAAAGATCTAAATAGCGATTCAATTCTTGATGATAGCAGTTTTAATTTAACCCTGCTTTCCGAGGTATTGGCGCGAATTTTTTAAAATTTTATTTGATTCTATTATCTTGGCGTTCCACTTATTGATTAGTTTAGGAGGCGACCCCTAACATTTGGATGTAGCGCTACTTTAGCAGTCATTCGTTGGTATTACGTGCCGTCCTCCCATTCAAGCGCTATGAGCAGGATACCCATTTTTACTAACACTTTTTGGGATATTTAACTCATTGAAATTCATACAAAACGCGATATGATCAGGGTGGAAGGGGTGTTAGGCAGAAATAAAGGAAATTGGTCTTCGTTTGTTCTAGCCCCGCTAGTTAAGCTGTAGCCAGCTCATTGAACTCCCTCTCTTTTTTCATCAGCAGCTCTGAAGCTCCTACTTTGATAAGGGGGGCAAAGTGATATAAAGCGCGAGTCGTTATAATAAGTTGTTTGGCATTAATTCATTCCACAGTGAATGTTGGTTATTTAAATGAAAAGCTGGAAAATTTCACCGAAAAAAGAAAGTGTATCTAAGTATGTTGAGTGCTATTGGTTTTTGAAAAAAGAGTCACATGACCGCAGTAATATTTACCCTAAGCTTAATCCAGATCCATCTTCCCACTTAATTATCGCTAACTTTAATCGTGCACACGAATATACGCATGACTCTATATCCCAAAAAGTTGCAGGGAATCACTGGATCTTTCCGCACCTAAGAACATTTACGATGGATCATTCTGATCCATTCCAGATCATCGGGATTAAATTTAGAATAGGAGCGCTTTATTCCTTAGCTCTGACTAATCTTAGCTCTAGCCTCGATAAGGTTGAGCATGTTGACATTAATCAACTAATTGGTTTGGATGCATTTAATTCAGACCAGCTATTGATTGACGCGGTAGAACAGAAAGAACAAGCATGCAATATACTTGATGAAATCCTCTCTCCTTGGTTATTGACAAGTCACGAAGACAAACATAGTGATTTGGTTCGTCAAATATTACTTTTACTTAGCGACACGCCAGTAACAGAAATTGGAGAAAAGTTGCATCGTTCACAGCGAACTATAGAACGTAGTTTTATGAGGGTGACAGGCCTAACCATGAAGCAAGTGCAATCCATGAATCGTTTGGAGGAAATGCTCGGCTACTTGTATCAGCTTAATGAAGGAGGTATTAATTGGGTGGATGTTGCCAGCAAGTATGACTTTAGCGACCAGCCACATTTAATTCGTTACCTGAAGAATTCCATTGGTAGAACACCTGCCGAGTATGCACACCAGCGAGATCTAACTATAGATATTTACGGGAACTTCGAATTCAACTAAAAACTGTCGCTTTTCTTCAATCAATATTTATAGATGCTCACTAGAATGGTAGTCATCAGTAAACGGAAGTAGGAAAAGCGATGAATACAAACATTCGTCACTATGCGGCCTCAGATTTAGACGCAGTTCTCGATTCGTGGGAAGCCGCAACACGGTTGGCTCACAAATTTATGACCGATGAATTCATCGCGCAAGAACGCAAGAATGTCGCTAACATTTATATACCAAACACGGATACGTGGGTGGTAGAAATAGACGGTGAAGTACAAGGCTTTATAGCGCTTATGGGTAATGAGGTTGGCGCAATATTTCTTCAGCCAGATTGTCACGGTCAGGGTTTTGGTAAAGCGTTAATGGATAAGGCTCAAGAGTTACATGCTGACCTTGAGGTAGAGGTATTCAAGGAAAACTCAATTGGACGTAAATTTTATTCAAGGTACGGCTTTGAGAATCTAGAAGTGAAGTTACACGAGCCAACAGGGCAGCAAGTACTGCGCCTGAAATTTACTGCTGAAAAATCCATCAGAGGCCGCGGAGGAGTGCATGGATAGTTCTTTTCTTGCGTTAATCAACCTGGTAGTTGCGTCACTCGTTGGATTCCTCTGTATGCCGCTACTGCTGGGGAAGATTCGGATGAATCAATGGTACGGTATGCGGGTGTCCGCAGCTTTCCGATCGAACGAGAATTGGTATCGCATTAACTCTTGGGGGGCGCGATGCTTTATTGCATGGAGCGTCGTATTGGCGCTGCTCTCAATCTGCATTCTCCTTAGCACCAGTCTAAATCAAACTATCGGCAAGGCTGATGGTTTTTTTGCTATGATCTACCTCATACCAGTGTACCAAACATGGCGTTTTTCCACGCAACTGTAATCTCTAGTAAGGGCTTCAGGTCAGCCTGCAGGCATACTGCAACCTTAAACTGTCATGTGGAAAGGAAGTTGAAGACGATATTAAGATCACTGGAGATTAATAAATGAAAAAAACCACATGGTTTGTGGCCATTATTTTCTTTTGTAGCGTGGCGAACGCATATGAGGATAGAGCATCTTCACAAATCAAAAGGCATATGTTGGCGGAGCTGTACAAGCAGATAGATGTTGAGAGAATTATTAGCAGCACAGAGAGGCACGCTTTGATGCCCGCCATAGTAGATGTAGACGAGTGGGGAGAATCTGAGCGCCAATGTATACTGCGGGATGTTCATGCCGCCTTAAAAATGCCTATTTTTGAAGCGTTGTTAAAGCAGGTCCCAAGTGTTTTGATTGCCGATAACGTGATGTTTTATCAATCTGAGTTTGGGCAAAAGGTGAGCGCGATGGTGATACACGGCAGCGGCTTATCGGCATTAGATATAGATGAGCAGACAGAATTAAAGCGGAATGCCGCTGTTTTGACATTTCTAAGTCAATTGCAAATAATAAGTCAGCAAGCAATTTTGGATAATATGACGCCAGCTTTGGGGCCTGCTATCTTGGCCTGTACTCCAGAACCATAAAAATCGAAAGAGGTTTAAATCACTAAGGTAGGGCGTAGCAAGCTAACTCTTAGGAAGTTGTCACGGGTTAGCCACAAATAATAAATGCTAATTATTCTTGGGTAGACAGCTATATTTACCATTCACACTTGGCAAGGTGCTGCTACTTAAAATTTGTTCACTGGGGCGCCTAAATTTCCGCAGGATTCAGTGTTTAGGCTGTAGAAAAAATCTGCTTGTTTTCATCCAGTTTAGAGTTTTTGATCGTCTGCTTTTAACCGACACGGGACATCAATTTCGCATTGCGCTAATTTGCGCGAGCTTGGTCGGATAATGGATGGCACGGCTTACCAATATGGACGATTGTTGTGTGGCGCATACTGAATTATAAAATAAAGCCAGTTCGCTCCATTGTTAACCGCTTTGTCGGTGATTGGGGCCTTAGGAGTGTAGGATGCGCCACTTTTGTTTAGCAAATAGTTTACTTATCTTAGGGCTGTTATCCCTTGCCGCTTGCGGCGGCGGAAACAGTAGCGGCAGTCCGCAGGGCGGAAGCGGTGGCACACCTAGTGCGGGTAATAGCGGTTCAGCCGAAGAGTTCTTTCAAAGCCGTTTGCAAACCTCGTCGGGCTTTTGTCGGACCTGCCATATTCCCGGTGGCGTGGCAGACACTGCCGACGGCGACGGTTTAATGCTGTCTAGCAATACCGCAGATGATTACCGTTTGCTGCGCGCCTCTTGGGGGACCCTCGGTGGCGGCGTGGAAACCAGTCCGCTGTTGATTGAACCCAGTGATCCCAGCGAACCGCACAGCGGCGGTAAGCCATGGCCGGTGGGCAGCCAGCCCTATGAGGCGATGCGAACCTTGCTGGCTTGTTGGGCGAGTCCTAATACCTGCAGCTTGAGTGGCGGTGGCAGTGATCCAGCACGTGACTTAGAACCCTTGCTGGGCAGCGCTCGCGGTGGTCACCTTTGGTTTGATTACTGTGGTGCCGATGGCAACGGCAATCCGCGCGCCGACAGTGCGTTGCTGCCCTCTGATCCGCGTTCGATGGTGCAGCCGGGCATAAGTAATGGTAAAGCGGTAGCCTTTAATGCCTTTTGGAAAGATTGCCATATTGATCCCGAGCTAGTGGGTGAAAAGCCTCATCCTGAAACCTGCGGCGAATTGCGCGCGAGCTACGCCAAGGGCGCACCGATTATGGAAGGCAATGGCCAGGAGGGTGCAGCCACTACCTTTGCCGGTCAGCAGCCTCATGGTTTGGCGGCTATTAGTGCTGATCAATACAATATGATGTGGTTACTTTGGGGGCTGCCAGGTCGGCCAGATAATTTCGACCAATTGGTGGCGGAGCGCCACGGTTTCGGTCCAGTTTTGAGCGGCCCAGACGCGCCTCGCAACCCCTACCCCTTGCAGGGCGAGGATCCAAATTTAAGCAACGGCGGTTCTGGCACTCTGCCCCAGGGTTTAACGCAAACACGTAATAATGACGGTACATACAGCGGCTATATTGCGGCCAACTGCCAAGGCTGTCACAGCAC
>TARA_R110001592_G_scaffold108031_2_pt1 | contig 16256 bp, 16 predicted proteins | sample TARA_R110001592 | Tara Oceans TARA_R110001592 (sample SAMEA4398387) | marine metagenome | biome: Polar Biome; feature: [SRF] surface water layer (ENVO:00010504); material: water (ENVO:00002006), including particulate matter (ENVO:01000060) such as... | depth 5 m
CCAAAGTCTAAGCATCCGCTTTGATCTTCGCCCACAGGAACAGCGGTGACTCAGCTCTCGGGAGCCGAGCTCAATCAAGCGGACACGCTCGATGATTATGACCTGATCATTATCGGAGCTGGGCTGACCGGGCTCAGTTTGGCCTGCTGGCTCCTGCAATTGACCGAGAAAGCGCAGGTAGCGCTACCAAGGGTTTGCCTGCTTGAACCACGCTTGTCCTATTGCGATGATCGAACCTGGTGCTTTTGGGACCGTGATCCGCACCCATTTCGTGAACTGATCAGCCATCGCTGGTTTCGCTGGCGTATCAGCCAGGGCAACCAATCTATTTGCCAAACGGATAAAAGCGTTGCCTATGCGATGCTGCCGGCAGATGCTTTGTATCACCATGCCCTAGCCATAATAGACAGCACACCGGCCTTTGATTTGCACCTTGGCGTCACCGTTAGCGCCGTCGAGCATACCAATACCGGCATGATGGTATCGGCGAATGAGTGCCATTGGCGGGCAAAGGCAGTCATCGATACCCGCCCTCCCGACGCAGATCAGCTTGATTCAGGGGTGGGTGTCTGGCAGATTTTCTCGGGCCTTGAGATTGCTTGCCCAAAACATGGATTTGATACATCGACGGCCACATTGATGGACTTTCAGACAGGGTACCCGCACCCCTGTTTTGTCTATCTGCTGCCCCTGGATAAAGATCACTTTTTAGTTGAATGGACGGCGTTTCAACCTGAAAAAAACGTCGTGCCCAACTATCGCATCGATCTTGAGTCGTGGCTGGAGCGTCAAAATCTGGGTCATTACGAAGTCACAAGAGCGGAATCAGGCATGCTGCCCATGATGCCCCTTCCCACCTATGGCAGTTCGGGACAGCTGATCAGGGCCGGCGTCGGCGCAGGCTGGATGCGAGCAGCCACGGGGTATCACTTTGTCAGTTGCCAAAGAGGCTGTGAAACGCTCGCCCGGCACATTCTTACAGCGCATGCCAGCGGGAACTGGATGCTTCAAAGCCCCACCATTAGAGCGCGCTGGCTGGACTGGATGGACAGCGTGTTTCTGCGTGCACTGAAGCGCCACCCAGACCAGGCGCCGCAATGGTTCCTGGATCTGTTTGCCGCCACTACCGGGGCGCAAATGAGCCGATTCATGAACGATCAACCGCGATGGCATGACGCCTGGGCAGTAGCCAATGCACTACCGCCAAGACCCTTCATACGCGCGGTGTTGCCATGGTAATGCACAACGTCGCCGACAGCGGCAATAGGCTTGAAAAGTCCTCTGGCGGACGCCGTCACCAATGGCTAGTACTGATCATTGCCAGCCTGTCGCTGGCCGCTGGTCTTGCCTTGCCCGTGCTGACCATTGAACAACAATTCTGGATTGTACTTATACCCATCGGCATCTTCGGTCTATCACACGGCGGTGCTGACCCCATGATACTTAAAACGCTGACGACGACATCCGTTGGCCTGATTGCTGTCGTGTGTGCCTACGTACTAGCCTCGCTGATGTTCATTACACTCATTTGGGCGCAGCCGATTGTGGCACTGCTGGCGTTCCTGAGCTTGTCAGTCTGGCATTTTGGCTACACCGACGAGGCTTTCCTGAGCCCAACGAAAACCCCCCTCCTGCGATGGCTGTCTGGCAGCATGCCTGTTCTGGGTCCGATGCTCGGCCATCCACAGCAGACAGCCGAGCTGTTTGCCTGGCTCATCAAGCTCGATGCGGCCCAGGTTGTGGGTATACTTGTGTGGCTTGCACCGGTATTGGCTGTACTGTGGATTCTGGCTTTCGGGTGTCTTTTGTTCAGTAACACAAAACGGCCAGACCTGCGCGTGTTGGCCGAGTTGCTCCTGGTGGGCGCAGCCTTGATCGCATTGCCGCCGCTCCTGAGCTTCGCATTGTATTTTTGCGTGATTCACAGCGTGCGCCATTTTTTGTCAATTGCCGAACACCGTCTTTTAGCCCATCGAAAACGACCTTCAATGACGTTATTTCCTGCCAGGAAAATACTACCTGCAACGCTGATCGCAATCGCAATGGCTGGTCTTGCCTGGATAGCGATTGTGTTCCTGGAGCCCGCGTCGAATATGTTGATTGAGGGCGTCAGAGTCATGTTCTGGGCACTGGCTGCACTTACCCTCCCACACACCATAATCGTCAGACTATGGTGGAACCGTGAATCAAACCGGATACTCTAGACACTCCTGAAGGTTACTGCCGGTCGAACCCATGTAAAAACCAGGCCTAGGTGTGGTAGAACCCAGCGACACTGACAAGCACCTGGAGGTAGTGATTCTGTTGTTGGCAGCGCACATGGCTCAGGTGTCTATCTTTATGTATCAAAGAAGCTGACAAGAGGAGTTCAAGCGCAAACTAGGAGCACCATCAAACCATGGCATTTGAAACCTGGTTGATCTACCTGCTGGCCGCAACTGGCCTGTCTCTGTCTCCTGGCCCTAACGGCTTGCTGGCGCTGACCCATGGCGCCCTGCATGGCCGCCGTATGACGCTCTACACCATACTCGGGGGCTGCATTGGTTTTGTCGTGGTCATAGCGTTGTCAATATTCGGTATCGGCGCATTACTAAAAGCATCAGTGGTCTGGTTCAGCGTGCTGAAATGGGTGGGTGGGGCTTATCTTGTCTGGCTTGGAATACAGATCTGGCGCTCGCCGCCCATAAGTATATCTGCCCACACAGCGGTAACTCCGAGGGCTGCGGGCTCACTGTTCCGACAGGGCATGCTGTCTGCGATCAGCAATCCTAAGGTTATTTTGTTTTTCGCCGCATTCCTGCCCCAGTTCATCGATCCAGCACGCAGCTTGCTGATTCAGTTTGCCATTTTAGCGGGTACCTTCGTTGTCATCGAATTCAGCGTAGAGCTGTTGGTTGCGAGTTTGGCCAATCGAATCAGCACGTGGCTGACCAAGGTCGGACGTCGTTTCAACCAGGGGTGTGGCGCTGCATTTATCGCCATTGGCCTGGCGCTTCCGCTGCGCAACTAGCTCGCATGGTGCATTAATCGCATTCAACCCAGGCGTCTTTTTTATCGAGATGCTCAAAGTGACGTCGAGTAAATCTGACAGGTACGTCATGGCATAATTTTCAATTATGCCAAAAAGGTCAGATTGCCTTTATGTGCAATCAGGGAAACACGTCTGCTTTCTGATAAACTGCACCCCAGTACGCATGCTTTGATAGCTCAGAAAAAGAGCCAGGAATAGCAGCAAACACGCACTGTAAAGGCAATCGATATGCAGCAGGAAAATCCCTCAAACCCAATCATCACACGGCCCGGCCCCTCCCGGCGCTTTTGCGTGGCGCCAATGATGGACTGGACTGATCGCCACTACCGTTTTTTTGCGCGGCTAATCAGCCAGCACGCACTGCTGTACACCGAAATGGTGACCACCGGTGCGATCATCCATGGTGACCAGGCGCGATTTCTTGGTTTTAATGCAGCAGAGCAACCGCTTGCATTGCAGTTGGGCGGGAGTAATCCTGCGGAATTGGCTGCTTGCGCTACGCTGGCCGAACAAGCTGGTTTCGCCGAAGTGAATCTGAATGTTGGCTGCCCCAGCGACCGTGTGCAGAACAATATGATCGGCGCTTGCCTGATGGCTCACCCCGCCTTGGTAGCCGAAGGTGTGAAGGCAATGCATCAAGCATGCAGCATTCCGGTCACCGTCAAGCATCGAATCGGCATCAACGGTCATGATAGCTATGCCCAGCTTTGCGATTTTATCGGACAAGTGCATGAGGCTGGTTGCGATACCTTTATCGTGCATGCGCGCATTGCAATTCTTGAGGGCCTATCGCCCAAGGAAAATCGGGATGTCCCGCCGCTGCGTTACGGCGTTGTGCATCAGCTCAAAGCAGACTTCCCGCACCTGGAAATTATTCTTAATGGCGGCCTGACCGATCTGGACGAGATGCAGGTGCACATGCGTACACTTGATGGTGTGATGGTGGGCCGGGAGGCTTATCACAACCCCTATATGCTGGCTGAGGTAGACCATCGTTTTTATGCGGATAGCCAGCGACGGCCAGACCGCATCGCCGTACTGGGGGCGCTTCGCCCCTATATTGTCACCCATCTGGACCAGGGCGGCGCTATGAACCACATTACCCGGCATATCCTCGGTCTGTTTCAGAGTCTACCGGGCGCGCGGCATTTTCGTCGTCAGTTGAGCAGCGCGCTGCATCAAACTGACAATCCTCTTGCCCTCTATGATGAGCTGATGGCCGATATGGAGCGACGTCTGCAACCACGGGATTGCCCACTCCAACCGGCTTGAGTTATGGTCAGGGCAACCTTTTAAGAGAGTCTGTCCTTTCATGCCAAGCAAACTCGAAAGCCTCCGCAAACACACTCTGATTGTCGCCGACACCGGTGATATTGAAGCCATTCGCAAGCTGCAGCCGGTCGATGCCACCACCAACCCCTCGCTCATGCTCAAAGCCGCCCAACAAGAGGCCTACAGCCCTATGCTGGACCAGGCTTTGAGAGCCTCCGCCAGCAATTTCGATCCAATCGCCGATGCTTGTGAATCCTTTGCGGTCGCACTGGGCGCCGAGATTACCAAACTCGTGCCCGGACGCGTGTCCACCGAAGTCGATGCGCGCCTATCATATGATCGCCGCGCCACTCTGGCCAAGGCCCGACGCCTGATCGAGCGCTATGAAGAAGCAGGGATTACCCGTGATCGTGTGCTGATCAAGATCGCTGCAACCTGGGAAGGCATTCAGACCGCTTCCGAACTGGAAAAGGAAGGCATTCAGTGCAACCTCACCCTGCTTTTCTCATTTGCTCAGGCCCAGGCCTGTGCTGACGCAGGCATATATCTGATATCGCCGTTTGTCGGTCGTATCTACGATTGGTACAAGAAGAGCGAGGGGCGTGATTTCCAGGGTATCGAGGATCCGGGTGTGCAGTCGGTAGCCCGTATCTATCGCTACTACAAGCACCATCTGTATAGCACAGTGGTGATGGGCGCGAGCTTTCGCAATAGCGGGCAGATCGAAGCGCTGGCAGGTTGTGATCGACTGACCATCAGCCCCGCGCTGCTCGAGCAACTGGCAAGCGAGGAAGGCAATCTACCGGTATCGAAGATTCTGACGCAACCCTCATCCGACCCGCTCGAAACGCTGGACGAGAGTACGTTCCGCTGGGCAAATAATGAGGATGCGATGGCCACCGAGAAGCTTGCCGAAGGAGTAAGAGCCTTTGCTGCTGATCAGGCCAAGCTTGAAGATTTGATGCGCCTACGTTCGGTAAGCGCCTGACCCCAGAAAAAAGCGCAAGGAGCCCATCAGGACATTACTTAATTCAGCTGGATTCCAGCGCGCTGACCAGATCGCGGAAAGCTTCCCGATTATGCTCATTGAGGTTCATCAAGATACGATGCGCCTCAAGCACCTTGTCCTTGACCAGCTCTTCGGACAATTCCTGACCAGGAAGATCTTCCAGCTCGGTAGCCGTCGGCGTGAGCTGAGAAACAATATTGAATACCTGATCAAATCCCATGCTCTGTAATAACCGGTTCATGTCATCCTGGGTAGAGACCAGAGTGGGCAGAAAACCCACCTTTTGGCGCGACAGAATCGACAACTTCGCTAGCAATCCAAGCGAAGTACTGTCTATACCGTCAGTTTCGGTCAAGTCGATGATGATCGCGTTGAAAGTCAGCACGCTGAATATCTTTTCGATATAAGCGTCCAGTGCTGCGCACAGGGTTAGCCGCACGTCACCGATGAACTTGAGCACGAAAGTCCCTTCCGACTCTGCAAACTGGATCTTGCCAGTAGTCATCATTCGCGGTTCCTGCTGAGTACCATGAGTGAAATATCATCCGGCATTACCTTGCCAGGCTGCAGACCAAAACTACCGAGCAGCGCACGCATATTGCCCTGGCTCTTTTCCACAATACCCGGCAACTGTGCTTCCTTGTTTCTAAGCGTAGTTCCTTCCACGCAATCGAGCACGCCATCGGAGCATAAAACCAGACTGAAGGCGTCAGGCAGATCAATCTTGTGATCTTCATACTGAGCATCAGCGAACAACCCCACGGGCTTACCCTTGCCATCCAGATAGCGCGCCGTACCATCGGCATACAGCAGCGGCAGTGGCAAATGCCCGCCAATACTATAAATAAGGGTGTTCTCCGATTCGTCAATCACGCCACCCAGCATCGTCACATGCTTGCCCAGCTTGCAGTTAATCAAGCCTCGATTGATGTGCCCCAGCACGTCCGAAGGTAGGAACTTGATCGGCGTGGTATCGCCCTGACGCCGTTGCTCATACAGAAGTCGTGTCGTCATAAACTTCAGGAGCACCGTAGCGAATGCCGAAGAAGCGCCATGACCGGACACATCCGCCAGGTAAAAAGCGATCTGAGTATCGGAAATTCGGAAGTAATCAACGAAATCGCCCGACAGATACAACGACGGAATGACCTTGCGCTCGAAGGTATATTCACCACTGACCCAAGGTGTCTGCGGCAGCATGTTGAGCTGCACCTGATGACCAGCAGACTGGTCGTCCTTGAGCACCTGCAAGCTGTTGTTAAGCTCGCGATTGGCCGACTCAAGCCGTTCTCTGATCCGACGATTTTCATTACGCAAGTGACGCTGGTCCAGGGTGCGCTTGACGACTAATTCAACCATTGCCGAATCAAGCATGGGCTTGATCAGATAGTCATGCGCACCCGTGCGCAGAGCCTCAACTACCTGCGACATTTCGGTGGAGGGTGCAATAACGATGATCGTGCTGTCGGGAACTGAAGAAACAGCGCGCATCAGAAATGCAAAACCGTCACTTTCCGGCAGATGCAGCGCGCAAAGCACTAGCTCGGGCCGTTGCGACGAGAACTGTTGGAGTCCATCAACCGCACTGTCGGCCTGTAGCACGTCAAAGCCGCAGTTCTGCAATCGTATGACAATGTCGCGCCGAAAAGCGTCATCATTGTCGATAACCAGCAAAGTCGTGCCAGTAAGCTGCATAGAGCCCCTACGTCGATGCCGTACAGCTGAGCAGACTGCAGGCCACAGGGTGTGTGATTGTCGAAGCCAGATAACCTGACGTTTTCAAGAGGGAAACACTACTCCCATCCGTCTGTTCAGGCAACCGTCATGGCACGTTGCCAGAATGCTTGTGCAAGGCAAGGTGGGGAACTACGATAGAGAAGGAATGCAAAACCCGGTGGCATGCTATCCGGATTAGCCAACGTATACCCGTCGCGGAAGCCAGCCATGTCGTTTCATGACCAGCAATACAATGAAAAGCGTGATTTCATACGGATGAAGGTAGAAGCCCGTGCAATCCTGGTACTGCAAGACAGCGGCGACCGGATAGAAGCGGATTGTCAGGATCTATCGAGCCAGGGTGTACAGCTCGTAATGGATCAACCCTTGGCAGAACAGTCTCACCTCAGCGTATCGATACCCTCCCCGACTCCCGGCCTCCTGGGCCTGGAAGCCGAAGGCCAGGTAATGCGCTGTCAGGCAATCGATAATGGCCAGTTCATCGTGGGCGTCCACTTCAACGCCCTGAAATAAACAGCTGTGCCGATCAAAACGGGTCCTCTACTACCCCGTCCTTGACCTGATATTCACGGTTCTGCAAGAAGGCATCGCGAATAAAGGCATAGCGATCACCCCTGATCATCTGCTCACGCGACAGCAGGGCTGCCCGCGTATCCAACAGATCAGTACCCATAGCCGTATTGCGGGTAGGTACGTGGTCTATCTGATCATTGTAACGATAGCCGATAAAACTTTCCGGGACCCGGGAGCTGCCATCTCGTACGGTGTTGGGACCCAATAATGGCAGCACCACATAAGGACCGCTGGGCACTCCCCATGATCCCAGGGTCTGACCCAGATCTTCATCGTTGCGCTGCAGACCCATCCGCGTAGCTACGTCAAATACGCCGACCACACCCACGGTTGTGTTAAGCAGAAAGCGTGCGATATCAATACCTGCGTCCCGGTATTTGCCCTGCAGGGTATCGTTTACCAGATTGCGCGGCTCGCCCAGATTGCTGAAAATATTACCGATGCTGTCACTGACCGGTTCAGGAACAAAGCGGTCGTAGACTTTCGCGGCGGGCTTGAGGGTAAAACGATCAACGGTATCGTTGAAACTAAAAATCGCCCGATTGACCGGCTCCCAAGGATCGGAATCAGACGACTCTACGGCATAGTCATCATATTCTTCCTGCGCTAGGACAGGTCCTATACTCGCAATCGACGCGAACCCGGCCAGCAGGACTGGCAACGCAAACGGTAACACCTTCATATGGAGCTCTCCCTGATTCTGGATCCGGCGAAAACGCGACGGCGATTTCCAGCGATCGAAAAACGACAGTGTAATGCAAAACCAATCGCTATTTCACCGGTTTCATAGACGCCATAAGCGATGAGATAACCATGCGATCAAGAGAGACGTAAACGCTGCAGACGACTATAGTGACCATAGACCATGACCCCCAACAGGAGCAGCTGATGCCCATGCAAGAACTGAAAAGCCAGCTAGACAGTTTGCACGCCATACTCGCCGATACCGATCAGTCTCTGTCCGTTGAGGAGCGCCATTCTCTGCAGCAATTGGCTGATCGGATAGAAGCTCGCTTATTGAGAGCACAACAAGAGATTAACGTCGAGGTAGAAGACGCCAACCTTGCCGACACCGTCAATTTATCCATTGAGCATTTTTACGCACGCCATCCGGCAGTAGCGGGCACCCTGCAGCGCGTGATGCAGGCGTTATCAGATATGGGTATCTAAGGTCACTGGCGCGCCACCCGAAGGTTTTCCGGAAAGCTGGCCGCAGTGGATCTGTAAGGGTTTATATCCAGCCCGCCACGACGGACATAACGGGCGTAAACAGTCAATTCTGGTCGCTCGCCCAACAGTGGCAACAGGTCAGTGAATATCCTTTCAACACATTGCTCATGAAAATCCGCGTGCTGACGAAATGAGATCAGGTAGCGCAACAACGCCAAATGATCCAGGCGCTTACCACTATAGGTTATCGCAATACTGGCCCAGTCCGGCTGACCGGTGACCGGACAGTTGGACTTGAGCAGATGACTATGCAGTACTTCTCGCGCAAGACCACCCGCACTGGCCAGCTCCAACAGCGAGGCGTCGTACTCGTAGCAGTCAATGGCGAGATCGACGTCATCAATGCATTGACCTGGCAACTGTGCCATTCCCGAGCCATGTAGCTGATCCATTGTGAGCATGCGCACCATCACCGGACCCTGAGCCGCCACGCTCAAATCAGACTCCAGGGTATGCAACACTTCGGCCCGATCGCGGAAAACAGTCTGATTGAATGAGTTGAGATACAGCTTGAACGACTTCGACTCAACAATGCGCTTGGCCTTGAGCGGAAATACAAATTCGGCCGCAGCGACTACCGGCTTGCCCGATGGTGCCAGCCAGGACAGCTCATAGCAATTCCAGACATCCGCGCCATGGAAAGGCAGATTGTCGGCCTCCAGACCCAGCTCCTGCCATTTCGGTTCGCGTGGAATCGGATACAGCAGCGAGGGTGTGTAGACGCTTACATAGGCGCTACTTTTGCCCAGGGGCGAATGGTCAGCGGGGTGCTGGGTCATGTCTTATCTCCTTATAGACAGGCAAGAATGATACTCCCCGCCCCGCCTGCAAGCCAGCATAGTAGGTACCTGCAGCTATTGCCGCATACCGATACCACGCGCCAGAAGCCAATAGCTGAACGAATAGAGCAGCACAATGAATACGCTCATCAGCGTTAATGCCACCCCGATTGGGATGTCCGATACGCCAAGGATGCCGTACCGGAACGCGTTGACCATGTGAAGAATCGGATTGACCATCGAAACCTTTTGCCAGAACTCCGGCAGCATGCTGATGCTGTAAAATACGCCACCCAGATAGGTCAATGGTGTGAGCACGAAGGTAGGGATGATCGAAATATCATCAAACGTCTTGGCGAAAACCGCGTTGATGAAACCGCCCAGTGCAAAGACCAGTGAGGTGAGGAAAACCACCATTATCGTCAAGCCCAGATGCTGCACCTGCAGACGGGTGAAAAACAGCGACATGATCGTTACGATCAGACCCACAGCCAAGCCCCTGGCTACTCCGCCAAAGACATAGCCGAGCAAAATGGTGTGCGGTGACACCGGGGCAACCATCAACTCCTCAATCGAGCGCTGGAACTTGGTACTGAAGAAGCTCGACACAACATTGGAATAACTGTTGGTAATCACCGACATCATGATCAGCCCAGGTACGATGTAATCGATATACGCGTAACCATCCATAGTGCCGATGCGGCTACCGATCAAGTTGCCGAAAATGACGAAATACAAAGCCATGGTAATACCCGGTGGCAACAGCGTCTGTGGCCAGATACGCGTAAAACGACGAATTTCCTTGTGCAGGATGGTATGGAACGCTACCCAGGTCGTGTGCCAGTGATTCATCAGGCAGCCCCTCGCTCTTTTTCAGTGTTTTCATCGACCAGCGCCAAGAAAAGCTCCTCCAGTCGGTTACTGCGGTTGCGCATGCTAAGCACATGTACTCCCTTCTCGATTAGCTGGGCAAACAACGCATTGAGTCCCTGACTCTTCTCCACCTGCACCGCCAACGTATGTTCGTCGATAAGACTGCAGGGGTAGCCTTCCAGCTTGGGCGCCTCATCCATTATCGTCTGACAATCAAGCAGGAAAGTCTCGGTATGCAGCTCCATTAGAAGCTCGCGCATACTGGTGTTGTGGATAATCCGGCCCTTATCGATAATCGCAATGTTCTTGCACAACTGCTCAGCTTCCTCCAGGTAATGCGTGGTGAGAACGATGGTGATGCCACGGGCATTAATTTCCTGGAGGAACTGCCACATCGACCGCCGGATCTCGATATCCACGCCAGCGGTGGGCTCATCGAGGATCAACAGTTTTGGCTCGTGGATTAGCGCACGGGCGATCATCAGTCGACGCTTCATGCCGCCAGAGAGCATGCGCGAGGGCTCGTTACGCTTTTCCCAGAGCCCCAGACGTTTGAGATAACGCTCGGCACGCTCTTTAGCATCGCTCAACGGTATCCCGTAATAGCCAGCCTGGTTAACCAGGATATCCATGGTCTTTTCGAATTGACTGAAATTGAATTCCTGCGGAACGACACCGATACAGCGCTTGGCGTCCATCAAGTCGGTATCAAGATCGTGACCGAACACGCTGACCTTGCCCGCGGTCTTGTTCACCAACGAACAAAGAATCCCGATGGTGGTCGACTTACCCGCACCGTTGGGTCCCAGCAGAGCGAAAAAGTCGCCCTGCTGCACTTCTAGGTCGACGCCCTTGAGCGCCTGAAAATCATTCGCGTAGGTCTTCTGCAGACCCCGAATACTAATAGCTGACGTCATGCATGGCTTCCCGTCTGAACGATCTAGTTAGCTTATATGGGGCCGTACATAGAAAAAATCAAGGGAGAAGCAAGCCTCCAGCCCCGCTGCCGACTACAAAACAGCTACAAATCTGACTGGCCGGTCAGTTGTTTACCTGAGCATCCAGGCCTATTCTGAAAGCATAAAAAAGAGTGTCCTAATAATAATCGGAGACATGCATGACACCCTCGTCAGAAACAACAGATGCCGTTGTAGAAATCACGCCAGCCTATCGCCGCTATGCCCTTTTCCTGCTGGTCGTTGCCTATACCTCGAGCCACGTCGATCGCAATATCGTCGGCATCCTGATCGAGCCTCTCAAGGCTGATCTTCTTCTCTCCGATACCCAGCTGGGATTTTTGTCTGGTATCGCTTTCGCACTGTTTTACGCCACCCTCGGGATTCCAATAGCCGTATGGGCCGACCGGTCCAACCGCCGTAATATCATCGCCTGGTCGATTGGTATCTGGAGCGTGATGACCGCGATGTGTGGTTTAGCGCAGAACTTCTGGCAGCTCGCTGCCGCGCGAGTAGGCGTCGGTATTGGTGAAGCAGGCTCCAGCCCGCCGTCGCACTCGATGCTGTCGGATCTGTACCCGAAAGAGCAGCGTTCCAGCGTCATGTCGATATACGCGCTGGGCGTCTATTTCGGCATCATGATCGGTTTTATGGTCGGCGGCTTTGTCGCAGAATGGTGGGGCTGGCGCGCAGCATTCTTTGTTGTAGGCCTTCCCGGCCTGGCCATTTCGTTGCTGGTCCGTTTCACCATGATCGAACCACCCCGCGGCCACGCCGACGGTGGCGCCAAACCGGCTGCACTGGCCAAGGTCAACGTCAAGGCGGGCTTCTCCGTACTCTGGCGGGTGCGTACAACCCGCCATGTGGTCATAGGTGTCACTCTGACCGCTCTGGTCGGCTACGGCAGCATTATCTGGGGCCCTGCGTTTCTGATTCGCAGTCACGGCCTCACACCGAGTCAGGTGGGTATGTTTCTGGGGCCAGTAATGGGGATCGTCGGCGGCCTGGGCGCCTACATCGGCGGTATCCTGGCAGATAAGCTAGCCGCTCGCCGCCAGGCATGGAACGCCTGGATCGTTGGCCTGGCCAAGGTTCTGGCGATTCCCTTTATTGTGTCCTTCTACTTGATCGACAGCACCTTCTGGGCTCTGGTGGTCTACATGCCTGCAGCGTTCCTTGGTGCCTTTTATCTAGGCCCCAGCTTCGCGATGATTCAGAGCCTTACACCCCTGCGCAGTCGTGCACTGGCGTCAGCCATCATGCTATTTGTGCTCAACCTGGTCGGCCTGGGCTTTGGTCCACAGTTGATTGGTATCGCCAGCGACCTGATGCGTGTCTGGTTCGATAACGACAGCTTGCGCTACGCGCTGCTGGGCGCTGCATTCATCAATATCTGGGCAGCCACACACTATTATCTGGCCGGCAAAACCATCGAGTCCGATACCGTCAACCTGGCTATTCCTAACTAACACTCGGACGGGGTGCGCTTAAAATTAAAGCGCATCCCCACCCCGGAGCTTTACCCCTTTCCTGCGGCAAAGAATTCATCCTGTTACATCAGACGGTTACCCTTGTTGGCTCAAGCAGCTATGCTAAAAGCTGAAGTAACACAATCAAGGAGTGTTGAATGATGATCCTGCTATGGCTTATCGGCCTTATATTGGGTATGGCCGTACTGGCCTACATGCGCGCCGGACTGCTGAACAGCTGCATTGCCGTTGGCGTCTACCTACTCGCGATGACCTTATTTTCATCCGCTCACTGGCTAGTCTATCTGGTGGTCTGGGCCGTGTTCCTCGGCATTGCAATACCCCTCAATATGCCTGACTGGCGGCGTGCAACTATCAGCAAACCGTTATTCAAATGGTTCAAGACAGTACTCCCACCCCTGTCCGATACCGAGCAGGAAGCGCTCGACGCGGGAACCGTGTGGTGGGATGGCGAACTTTTTAGCGGCCGTCCGGATTGGGACAAACTGCATAGCTTCCCCAAGCCAGTTCTGACCGAAGAAGAGAAAGCTTTTCTCGACGGGCCGGTAGAAGAAGTCTGCCGCATGACCAACGAATGGGAAGTGACCACCGATTTGCAGGATCTGCCGGCTGACGTTTGGGAATACATTCGCAGCAACGGCTTTTTCGGCCTGATTATCCCCAAGCAGTATGGCGGTAAGGAGTTCTCCGCCTACGCCCACTCGCAAATCGCCATGAAACTGGCCAGTCGCAGTGGTGACCTGGGCACGACTGTCATGGTACCCAACTCCCTCGGGCCGGCAGAGCTGCTGCTACAATTCGGTACCGATGAGCAAAAAAATCATTATTTGCCGCGCCTGGCGAATGGCCAGGACGTGCCTTGTTTTGCCCTCACCTCTGCCGATGCGGGCTCTGACGCTGGCGCCATGCCGGATCGAGGGGTTGTCTGCAAGGGCCAGTGGCAGGGTGAAGAAGTCATTGGCTTGAGTGTTACCTGGGAAAAGCGCTACATCACCCTGGGCCCCGTAGCGACTGTGCTCGGACTGGCATTCAAGGTCTTCGACCCCGATCACCTGTTGGGCGATGAAGATGAACTGGGTATCAGCCTGGCGCTGATTCCTACAGAAACTCCGGGCGTAGAAATCGGCAATCGGCACTTTCCGCTCAACGCGGCCTTCATGAACGGACCTAACTCTGGCAAGGATGTATTCATTCCGCTGGACTATCTGATTGGCGGTCAGGAAATGATCGGTAAGGGCTGGGTGATGCTGATGAACGCCCTGTCTGTTGGCCGGTCGATCTCATTGCCCGCAGGCGCCACCGGTGGCGCCAAGATGGCCAGTATGACGACCGGCGCCTATGCCCGCATTCGGAGTCAGTTCGGCTTGCCCATCGGTGAGTTTGAAGGGATTCAGGAAGTGCTTGGCCGCATCGGTGGCAACACCTACGTGATGAACGCGGCGCGCACCATGACTGCAGGCGCAGTCGATCTGGGCGAGAAGCCCTCGGTCCTGTCTGGCGTAGTCAAGTACCACCTGACAGAGCGTATGCGTGAGTGTATGAACGATGCCATGGACATACATGGCGGCAAGGGCATCTGTATGGGGCCAAAGAACTATCTAGGCCGAGCCTATCAGGCCGTGCCCATTTCGATCACCGTCGAGGGCGCCAACATTCTTACACGCAACATGATGATCTTTGGCCAGGGCGCGATCCGCTGTCATCCGTACGTGTTGAAAGAGATGCAGGCGACCCAGGATGAAGATCAAAATCGAGCTCTCAAGCGCTTCGACAACCTGCTGTTTGAACATATTGGATTTGCTTTGGGTAATGCATCCGGCAGCCTGTTGCTGGGCCTAACCAGCGGACGCCTGCTGAAAACACCTGGCAACAAACATACCCGTCGTTACTACCAGCAACTTTCTCGACTAGCAGCGTCCTTCGCTACCCTGACGGACGTCACCATGCTCATGCTGGGAGGTGAACTCAAGCGACGCGAACGGATATCAGCCCGTCTGGGCGACATCCTTAGCAATCTGTATCTTGCCAGCGCTACTCTCAAGCAATATCAAGATCAAAATTGCCCGGAGGAGGATTTACCCTTTGTACAATGGGGCGTGGAAGACCTGCTGGCGAAAACAGAGCAAGCGATGCATGAGATCATCCATAACTTCCCGGATAGCCGCGTAGGTGTCTTGCTCCGCGTGTTGGTATTCCCCCTCGGACGCCACATGTCGCCACCGGCTGATAGCATCACAGCCGAAGTAGCCAGGCGCCTGATGACGCCGAGCGCCGCCAGAGACAGGTTGCTCGATGGCTGCTACCAGAGCGAGGACCCGGAGGATGTAACCGGACTGGTAAACACGGCTCTGTTCAAGGTCATTGCCGCTGAGCCACTTGAACTGCGGATCGCCAAAGCAGTACACAAGGGCGAACTGACAGTCACCATGGGCGCAGATGAAATTCAGGCAGCGGTCGATGCCGGAATAGTCACTGCCGATGATGCCGACATTATCCGTGACGCACGGGTTGCAAGGGATGCTGTTGTCGCGGTGGACGAGTTCACCAAGCAAGAGATGACACCTAACCGCAAGAAACCCAAAACCGCCAGCGCCAAACAGGCCTGAGCATACTGGCCGGCCCTCACGGGTCGGCCAGGCTTTTATCCCGGCGTCGATGCAAGCCATCTCCGATACTTTTTGTTAGACTCCGCCGCAACGTCACAGGAGTCCCCCATGAATCCCGATCTACCCTATCATCGCTATCACATGGCCCTGCTCAAGAGCCTGTTCGACACTTTGCGTGCGCAATCGGTGCTCATGGAGCAGGTACCCGAAGAGAGCAATATCTTGTTTCTGGAACGCTTTGACGAAATGATTGGTCAACTGGAAGCGGGCGATCACGACAGTCTGTATACCGGCCAGGAAATCCTCTGCCAGATCATCAGCCGCTACCCCCAGATTGGGCATCTGATACCCCGCGACCTGCTCTGGTACTTCGGTGGCGACTGTCTGCACTTTATGCCCGATGAAGAAATCGCTCAGTATCAGCTCATCGATGAGCATCGAGCTGCTGCCGAAGAGCGTGGTGAGGAATTTAACTGGGAACAGGCAAGACAGCTAATCCAGAGTCCCTAAGGCGCAAGGAACGTCAAGTTCCACTTGGACGAAATACCTTCCTAAACCATCGCTGGGCGAGATGGAACTCGATGTTCCAATTCGCCCTAGAACCGAATCTAAGACACAAAAAAACCGCTAATGAGCGGTTTTTTTGTTACATATGGAGCGGGAAACGAGACTCGAACTCGCGACCCCGACCTTGGCAAGG
>TARA_R110001592_G_scaffold355347_1_pt1 | contig 16255 bp, 12 predicted proteins | sample TARA_R110001592 | Tara Oceans TARA_R110001592 (sample SAMEA4398387) | marine metagenome | biome: Polar Biome; feature: [SRF] surface water layer (ENVO:00010504); material: water (ENVO:00002006), including particulate matter (ENVO:01000060) such as... | depth 5 m
TGCAGATCTCTTACCGCCGCAGTCAGCATCAGGATGTCACCTGGACTCTGAAACGATCTTAAGATCAGCTTTGACATCCCAAACTCCCCTCCCTGGGACCCATTCCGACTCAATCATTGATTTGAGGAATCTGACATCTTTATCCAGAAGAAATTGTGACGAACATAACACAAAAACATAAACATGCTTTCAGAAACATTACGAACACTGACATCATGGATAGATGTTACTGAAGGGAATCAGCTTATCAAGAGGATTTTAATATTTATTTGTATATACTTTAGCCGAAACCATGAACATATAACTCTAAATTTTGACCAGTCAAAAACTTAAGGGATGAGAATTATTTTTCCTGAGAGAGATCAGGTGGCTTTAAAGAGCTTGCCGGGATGAACTCTACTGAATGTGTTTTGATGATTGTTCAGCGATGGATTCGACATAAAGTCGAATGGCTGAAACCTATTCGCAAAACAGGAATCCAGTCAGATAAAACGGCATGCGATTCCTGCCGGAATTGAGTATTCTGCTCTGATTTGCTTCCGCAGCAATTCCTAGATATTGCCGGCAGTTATTGAATCCGCTTGAGGATCGTCGAGCGAATAAAGCATTTGCTTAAGTGCCTGAAATGCCAGTAAGCCACACTGCATGCGGCGAGGAGAGAGAGGAATCCGGATTTGTTTCAGCATGGACGGTGCATCGAACTGTTTTAGTTGATCGACAGGCTTGCCATGTATAAATTCGCAAAGAATCGAAGCGGCTGCCTGGCTGATCATACACCCTTGTGCTTCAAAACCTGCGTCCCGAATGACATTGTTCTCAATGAGAAGATCCAGGGTGACCTGATCGCCGCAGGTCCGGTTCAGGATCGTCTGACTGGAAGAGGAATTTTCCAGACGACCGCGGAATTCAGATGAATCAAAGTGGTCACGTAAAAATGTTTCCTCATCGAATTCGTTGAAGTCATCCACAGAATACTTATCCCTGATCCAGCAGCCATTGAATTAGAGTCAAAGAATGTCTTCTTTCTAACCGAAATATTGCGTGAATGATTCAGGCTTTTCAAGTTCAATTTGTCTACGGGCAACAATTCGGACTTCTCCTGCCGAATTAACTGCTCTCCGCGAAGCGCTTTCGTCCAACCAAGTTTGAAGTAATATACTTCGCGGGGCTACTTATTGAAATTGCTGGTCCAGATATATAGGATATCTGGGCATGGGAAATGCATTCTGTAAGAAATAATAAGGTTTACTTCTTGCAGGAGAAAATGCCGGTTATGATTGGCCTTATGAATATAATTTGGGCGACGCTTGAGCGTTAAGCCTGCTTCCAGACAATTAACACCTACCTGAGCCTCGGCTTTACAACCAATGAAGCAGCCCTGGAAGCTCGCCCCAGACGGTGCGCTGTTTTTTGGTGCCAAATCTATGAAGCTAACAATTTCAAGAGTAGTTTGAAGCGAAAAACTGCTGCATTAGTGAAGGGTTTACATTTTTATTCAAGAGCATGAGCGAATATCTTGAGAACATTGCAGTCAGACTTTCTCTAGTTTTTAAATATCTAAATTCCAGGCAAAAATGCGGCATATTCTATGTAAGGGAGGTTATCTATCCCACAAATCTCATATCTGACATGGCTGGTATAATGACTGAAGAAAATGTGCCACTTGAAGAAGAGTCGGAACCGGTTCCTAACTTCAAGCTGGATCTTCGGTATTTCACAGATGTAAATCTCTGCCCGTCTATGGCGCGACGGAGGTCAAAACGCGCGTTCGAGTTATTTCTGGCCATCGCATTTGAATCCTTGAACTCTTTTGGTCAGCCGGTTCAACTAACGCACAAACAGCTTTGTGATGTCTGTGGTGTACCTGCCGAAACCAGCACTGCTCGTTCCACCATATCAAAACTTCTGCGTCAACTGCGGGAAGAGTATGGTGTCATCGATTTTCAGCCAGTTCGTCGCAAACGCCCCTTGATAGAACTCAGAATACTCGGACAGGTTCATGGGGCGGTTCCGATACGATCTTATGTCTACCACGATGAGCGATGGACCGGTTATCACCAGCGTGTCTTTGCGAAACTCGGTTCCCGGGCATTCTCAGCAGAGTACATGTATATGATCGCAAAGTACGAAGCAGCTCTGGCGCTTCACAAGAATGGACGAGATTACTGGTTTTACCCACTTGAAAAAATATCGAGAGACTACCACGTTTCTCCACAATTCGCCTGTGCTGGCCTGCGGGCTCTCGTTCAACTGGGGATCATGAGTGTGAATTATGGTCAGTATGGGATTACTCCAAAAGAAAATGAATTCGGACGAGCAAATCGGTATTATTTTCATGGCTTCGAAGCAACAGTTCGGAGAGAGCAGGAACTTAATCAGTTACGAAAACAATTTCCGAATGAAATTGATCAGGCTTTGAAACTGGCACCAGTTCTTATCAATGGTGCTACTGTCAGAAACGTATCGGGTATTTGCGATCTACTGGCTCAGCATGGAACCCTATCAGTGCAGCAGGTTTTTGATTCCTTGAAGGTTTTACCTGTCCGGAGTCTCAAGCGTCGGTTGCCTTATGCTGAAGCACTTATTCGTGGTTGAATCTTCTCTCTAAAGCAACTCATTTGAGATTTTATAATATTTATGTTGCATTATATTTCCTAATGAGAGAATATATATAATAAGTGTGCGGACGGTGTATGTACGCGTGTTGATTCATTTATGTTGCTTCAGATCTCTATTTAAAGGAGATGTATCGTGACATTTGAGACCGGAGTAGGGAATGTAAAGTTGCCTGACTCATTGATGAATGCCATCGCCAGGAATGCAGAACTGGTTGCTGATCTGACGGGAGAAGAACTCAAAAAATTGTTTCCCGGGAAAAGTCCAGAAAATATTCGTTTGCCCAAAAATTTATATCTGGAGCTCGGAGCAGTGCTGCAGATCGGATATTGGGAATCTCATGGAATCTCAGCCCATATCGCAGCAGGGGTTCCTTCAAAAGCAGAGGCTTTGAGTCAACTCTCAGAGCGGCTCCAAAAAGGAGCGGCAGAATTTACCGGAGACGACTCCATTTATATACACAAGAAAAGCTTTTATTTTTGGATTAAAAATATTGCCTGGGATGGACCATCCCTTATGAGCACGGAGATGGTTTTGGGCGAGATCGAGGAAGATCAGCTTATGGACCTGGCTGAATTTCTATGGAAGCATCGTCAGGAATTAAAACAAATGTTAGTAGAAAAGGAGAATACTGATGGCGAAGAAAGGTCTTCCTGATCGGTCGAAACTGTATCACCGTGACAGTGGAGGTAAGCACGAAACAACCCCTGGTGAATACGTAATTTGGGCGCAAAAAGCCGCCAGACAACATAATGTAACTTTTAACGGCTCACCCGAACAAATCGACAGAATGATCCGTGATGTGGTGCCCGTTGATGGTGATATCTACTTAGATTACATCACGAAGGGAAATACGCTCTCCCGGCCTGCGTTAAATCAACTGTTTGTTGATGCAGTTTCAGATCCTAGTATCACCCACATTTTTATACCGAAAAGAGATCGTCTGGCACGCCCTGATGACCCACTTCAGGGTGTGGAGTTGGAAAACAAATTTCGTTCAGCCGGAATTACGATTGTTTATCAGGATAGGGTTCTTCCTGCACAGCCCAGAGGGAAGCGTCAAGAGATCGGGGATATCATTTCTGCTGTAGTTGATTTTCATCAATCAGGAAAGTTTCGTCGCGATTTAGGGATCGCAATGATTCATATGCAAACCTCACTTGCGAAGTCGGGTTTCTCTACAGGAGGGCGAGCTCCTTTTGGTTTTCGTCGTCATCTTGCCAAACTTGACGGAACAGTGGTCCGTGAATTAAATGATGGTGAGACTGTGAAAATGTCAGGACATCATGTCATCTGGCTTCCCGGTCCACAAGACGAGATTGATCTCGTCCTACGAATTCGTAAGATGCTTCTAACAATGCCCGCGTCGCAAGTTGCTGCAACATTGAATTTTGAAGGGGTTCCGTCACCCGATGCCGGTCGTTCCCGCAAAGATAATGGTGTGAAGCATCAAGTTAGTGGATTATGGCATCAGTCCACGATCAACTATATTGGTCGGAATCCCCTCTTTACGGCTGTAGCACAGTACGGAGTCCGGTCCATGGGAGATCAGGTACGACTGTCACCGGAGGGACCTCGTGACCTAGAAGACACCGATTACGATTCGTACACAAAGAAACCGAAAGTAATTCGAAATGCCCAGTCCACTCTGATTACTGCTCCCGCGCACTTTGAGCCAATTGTCAACATCTCTGATCATGAAAAACTGATTGAAATACTTGATCAAAGGGCAGGAACCCAACGTGGGAAAGCTCGCTCCCGAAACCCCGCAATGAATCCTCTGGGGTGTCGTATCTTTGATATCAACTGTGGGTCTCCTATGTACCGTGCTTCACAAGGTGAAACGTACCAATACAGATGCGGATTGTATATTCAATCCCATGGTCAACAATGTGCACATAATAAAATCAACGGTCCAATGGCTGCCCAATTTGGGCTAAGTTGCATCCGGCAGAAGTTGTCCTCTCCGACAGCACAGGAGAAGCTCAGGCAGCGTCTGGAGAAATTAGCCCAGCAACAACCTGCAGATGATCAATTAGCCCATGAAGTGGAACAGAAGCAAACTGAACTTAATTCAGTCATACAGGAATTGAGGACCGTGTCAAATAATCTTGCGCGGGCAAATACTGACGATCAGTACACTGCGACTGCTAAAGTATTTGACCAGATTCAGGAAAAACAGAAACAGCTGGAAAAGGAACTGGATCTACTTAAAAGGGAGGCAAAACCTGTAGAATCAATTGATTCGGAAGTCGATCAAGTCATGCAACTTGTTGACCGTCTCACAGAACTGGCAGAGCAATCAGAAGAATTTAGTAAAGCCAAAGAGATTTTCGATCTAACTAATCTTCGTATGTTTTTGCAGTTTAAACCAAAAAAGCTGACAAAACGAATTGTCAATAAATTAGTCGGTGGCGTGGTAGTTTTTGGAGGGGCAAAGGCCCCGATAGAAACCTACCAGGGACCGACTTCAACTTCTAAATTAAAGGAGAAGCCACAAAAAACAACAAAAAAGGAGGGAGAAACAAATCAAAACGACTTACCATCCGGTAGTGAGGATAAGTCGTTAAGAAATGTCAGTCGGGGCGACACGATTCGAACGTGCGACCTCTGCGTCCCAAACGCAGCGCTCTAGCCAAGCTGAGCTACGCCCCGCAACTTAATCAGAGGCACAGTTTAGAGAGACAGGGAGAAGCCGTCAATGGTTCTCTATGCTCTCTTCTAAAAATATGTAACCTCTGGTAATGCAAGCAGATATTTAAACCATCATCAGCATTAAGCGAGGATTTCTTTAATCAAATTTCCATGAACGTCAGTCAGGCGGCGATCGAGGCCATTATTATAGTATGTCAGCTTATCATGCTGGAAACCGAGCAGATGCAACGCGGTCGCGTAGAAATCCCAGACGGTGGTCGGATTGAGCTCGGCCCGGCGACCGAATTCGTCAGTGGCACCATAGCTGGTGCCCCCTTTAATACCGGCGCCCATCATCCAGCAGGTGAAGCCGTCCGGATTGTGATCGCGGCCAAGCGTCCCCGACTGATGTGTGGGCATGCGACCGAATTCAGTCGTCCAGAGGACCAGCGTTTCGTCGAGGAGCCCGCGCTGCTTTAAATCGGTGAGCAGCGCCGCCGTCGGTTGATCGAAGATGGGACAGTGCCGTTCGTAGTCGGCTTTGAGGGTCTTGTGTGCGTCCCAGTTCAACAGGCCATCCACGCCTGATGCCCGCGAGGAACAGTAAAGATTCAGATAGCGCACGCCCCGCTCCAGGAACCGTCGCGCCAGCAGACAGTTTCGCGCGTAGGCGGCTTTCAGTTTGTTGGAGTCACCCGTGCCATACTGTTCGTGGATCGATTTGGGCTCGGAAGCGAGATTCGAAACTTCAGGTGCCGACAACTGCATGCGGGCGGCAAGTTCGTAGGCTTCGATCCGCGCCTGCAGATCGGAGTTGCCCGGCCGCTGTTCGGCGTGTTTCTGATCGAGGAACTTTAAGAACTCACGCGTGGCTTTCTCTTCTTTGGGAGAAATCCCCTCGGGAATTTTCAGATTGCGAATGGGAGACTGCGCGTTCATCACGATCGCCTGATGCTGGGCGGGGAGGAAGCCGTTGCTCCAGTTGGCTTTGCCGTTAGGGGGTTCGCCGCGAATATCGGGAATGGCGATGTAGGCGGGCAGGTTTTCATTTTCACTGCCCAGCGCATAACCGAGCCAGGCACCTGCGCTGGGATAGCCTTCGGTATCGTGGCCGGTATTCATGAACACACAACCGGGACCATGCGTGTTGGTTTTGGTGGTCATCGAATGAATGAAGGCAATGTCATCGACATGGCGAGACATGTAAGGCAGCATGGTCGTACACATTTTGCCCGTCTCTCCCTGGGGTTTGAACGCCCAGGGACTTTTCATGAGGTTGCCGTTTTTCCCCTGAAAGCTGACGAAGTTTTCTTCGCCGGGCAGTGGCTTGCCATGATACTTTTCCAGGCTGGGTTTGTGTTCCCACAAGTCCATATGCGAGGCGGCGCCGGGGCAGAAGATCTGCAGGACCCGTTTGGCTTTTGGCGGGAAATGGGTTTCATCAACGCCGGGCTGCCAGTCTTTGTTCGGTTTCGAATTCCCCGGTTTGGAATTCGCGGCTGACAGATCGTTGAGCAGCAGGTTCGTCAGTCCGAGACCGGCCATGCCTGTATAGACGCTGGAAAAGAACGAACGGCGGGAATGCACCTGCTGCAACAGGCGTCGCGTCGTGAATTGTTCAAACGGATTCAACATAGGGTTCACCAGTTCAATCGAGATAAATCAGTTCGTTGGAATTAATCATGGCCCGACACAGGGCTTCCAGGTCACTGGCGGCAATGAGTGCGCGGGCGGCCTGTTGTTCTTCAGATCGAGGAGCACGTGAATAGAGTAACTGGAACGCGCGATCAATCTGCTGATCGACGTGTTCCGTGCCCGCATCCTGCCTGAGCCGTGCGGCGAGAAAGCGGGAGAGATCGAGTGTGAATTGATGGTTCATGAGTGTCAGCGCCTGAAGCGGCGTGGTGGTGGTATTGCGTCGGGGTGCGGCGAAGGCATTATCGGGACAGTCGAAATCTGTTAACAGATCGACACGGGCGGCGCGGGCATTCTGATGATAGACGGCACGGCGGTAGGTTTCCGGGCCGAACTCTTCGAGAGGTACGTAGGTGGCGACGTTGTCCTGCAGATATTCATATAAACGAAAGCCGGGACCACCCATTTTGAGGTTCAGTTTTCCGGTGACGGATAACAGGGTGTCGCGAATTTCTTCCCCCGACAGACGACGGGGCGGGAACCGCCAGAGCAGGCGCGAATCGGAATCGATGCGGGCGGCGTCTTCGCGGAAGGTACTGGCCTGCTGATACGCTTGCGAGAGCATGATCTGTTTCTGAATGTCTTTGAGCCGCCAGTCGTTCTTCTGAACCTGAAGGGCCAGCCAGTCGAGCAGTTCAGGATGACTGGGTTTCGTACCCATGTAGCCGAAGTCGCTGGGTGTGGAGACAATACCGGTTCCGAAATGGTAATACCAGAGTCGATTCGCGAGTACGCGCGGCGTGAGCGGGTTGTCTTTGGAAACGATCCAGCGGGCCAGTTCCAGACGACGCTGTCCTTGCGGGCTGTTGGCATCGAGCTTGTACCCTTCAGTCACTTGATTGAGAGTGGTCATGCTGGCGGGGACGACGGTTTCCCCTTTGCGCTGCGGATTGCCGCCGACGAAGATGTGGAAGGGACCATTGACCTGGCTGTGATTGCCCACCCACCAGGAAGGGGGATCGGGAATGGCGGCCAGCTGGCGATCGACTTCTCTTATCTTTTTATTGAACTCATTGAGCTGACTGCGTTCTTCTACTGTCACTTCCAGATCGTAGAACCGTTTGCGGCGGTGAGAGGAACTGACGGGTTTGCGGTTATGGGATGAGGCGACTTCCTGCCAGGTTTTACCGTCGGTCGAAACTTCGAGTTTGTATTCCGCCAGGAAGGTGGCTTTGTAGTTGCTCATGGCGGCGCCGGAGCGGTCACTGGAGAAGACGATCCGATTGATGGTCTGTGGCGCTTTGAGTTCGATGGTCAGATCGGGGCTGCCGGCGATCCAGCAGGCACCGATTTTTCCGTCAATGGTCAAGCCAACATCGTAGGCTCCGGCAAAGTCGCCGGCGACGCGACTGTTCGCGCCGCTCGCTTTGCCGCCGTTGCTTGCGAGCGCAACATTCTGCGGCGTATCACCGGCGGTCCAGACTTCAAATTCATCGACGCGATATCCGGTCATGGCGCGGGGGTTGGTATCGAGCCCCTGCGAAGTGAGTCTCACATATTTTGCTGTGACGGGCGGGAACGTTTCTTCTACTCCCGTTCGTTTCGCTGGTTCCCGGGTCCACTCTTTTTCGTACGCGGCGGATTTCTGCTCTGCCCGCTGCTGAATGGTGTTTTCAATTGCACTTTTCTGTTTCAGCAGTTCTGCTTTTTCTTTTTGCAGTGGCTGGCGTTTCTGGGTTTGCGTCTGCCGCTCCTGGGGATCGGCAATCACGCGGCTGCCATGCCGGACGCCGGCAAATGTAGCGTACAGGCTGTAATAATCCTGTTGTTTGATAGGATCGAACTTATGATTGTGACAGCGACTGCAGCCGACCGTCAGTCCGAGGAAGGCTTCGCCTGTGGTGCGGATCATGTCGTCAATCGTATTGGCACGAATCTGGGCGGCCTGCACCGGGTCCTGGTTGCCGACGTTGTCGTAAGGACCACAGACGAGGAATGTGCTACCGACGACGACATCGGGGTCATTTTTTCCAATCACATCGCCGGCCAGATGTTCGATAACCAGTTGATCAAAGGGTTTGTCTTCGTTGAACGAACGGATGACATAATCGCGGAAGGGCCAGGCATTGTTGATAATCACGTTGCGTTCAAAACCATTACTCTCGCCGAAACGAACGACATCCAGCCAGTGACGGCCCCAGTGTTCGCCGTATCGAGGGGAATCAAGGAGGCGATCAATGAGCCGTTCATAGGCGTCCGGTGATTGATCTTTTTCGAAGGCTGCAACTTCTTCCGGCGTGGGTGGCAGGCCTGTCAGATTATAGGTGGCCCGCCGGATCAGTTCTCGTTTAGTGGCGCGCGGTGCTGGTTTGAGATTCTTCTCTTTCAGTTTCGCGAAGATGAACCGGTCGATGGGACTGGTCTGCCAGTTGGCGGGTGCGTCTTTGTGTTCGGGGGGAGCCACCTCTGCCAGGGGTTGCAGGGACCACCAGCTGAGATCCGCCTTGGATTTTTCCTGAAGCGTGAGACCGGCGGGCCAGGCGGCACCTTCTTTGATCCAGCGGGTGAGCAGCGCAATCTGTTCTTTCTGGAGAGGCGGCCCTTCTTTCGGCATGGCGGCCTTGCCGGTATCAGCGCTGGTGTGAATCACGTCCAGCAGATAGCTTTCCTCAGGCTTGCCCGGCGTCAGGTAACCTGCGTCTTTGATTGACTGCAGCGTGGCCAGGGAGAGATCCCCTTTTTCATTACCCGGATTGTGGCAGCGGATGCAGTGATGGACGAGCAGCGGGGCGATTTCTTTTTCGAAATTGACTTTGGCTGTTAAGTCCGGAGTGGGTTCGGCCGCCGTAACCAGCAGGCTGAGGACTGTCAAAAACGGGGTGATCAGACAAAATCGAGCGAGAGGAAATTGAGTCACAGAGCCAGTCCTTCAAGTTTTGCTGTCGTATACTAGAAAAGAAAATCACTGAAAAAGTGGTTTGCCGGTCAGGACTCCTGACGCTGAAACAGATCACGTTCCAGCCAGACGGGAGTCTGCTGCAGATGCTCGTGCATGGCTTTGGCGGCTTTGTCGGGGTTGCCCTTGATCAATGCCTGTACGATGCGCAAGTGCTCTGCATTTTCTTCCATATGTTCGAAATCCTGGTCATTCTGACGTTTACTGTGGCGAACCTGCCTTAAGGTCTGATGGAGTACCCGGTAGCGATTGATTTCCAGCACCAGCCGCTCGCTGCCACAGGAACGATAAATGAGTTCGTGCAGATAGTCGTCCCACTGTTGTGTCGTTTCGGACCACTCGACGGTTCGTTTTGCTGCTGCCAGCTCGCGGAAGGTCTGTTCGAGCCGGGCCAGTTCATTAGGCGTGATGTGACCGCAGGCACAGCGGGTGGCTTCGCTTTCCAGGATGCGACGGACCTGACAGATTTCGTGCAGTTCCTTCACGCCGAAATTACGGAGCACGGCACCGCGATTCGGAAAGATTTCCACAATGCCGATGCCGGCAAGTTCCACCAGTGCTTCGCGGACTGGGGTGGCGCTGACATCCCATTCCCGAGCCAGAGCCTGTACCGTCATGCGCTGATTGGGCTGGTATTCCCCCTGAAAGAACTTGCCGAGCACCTGTTGTACCAGCGTCTGTCTGCGGGAACCGTGGGTAATCTGTCGGGTGACAACGGTCGCCATGATGGTGCGCTCACTCAAAACGGGGAAACAGGATCGGGGTCAGGATTATATATAATTTAACGGCATTCAATACAATAAAGCAAGCGTGATCTGCATTTCTGCCTGACTCTGCTACGACGCCAGGCGGATCCCGGGAGGGGTTTTTCTGTGATTTTAAGGGGAAAAACAGCCACGCGTTTGCAGAGGGTCACCGGGATTATTTTGAAATAATGAAAAGATCAGGGAAACCTGTCGTCTCAATCAGGGTTAATTGGACTACACGAGTGCTTCTCTTTTCTATCAACACAAGTGAGGGCTGATGATGCCACGCTTTGTATCCCGCATTTTGATCGGACTGTTTCTGCTGGGTTTCGTTACGTACCTGATTCCGGAACCGCAAAACAGTTCCGCTGAAAATCAGCAGACCAAAAAAGAGACTCCGATACTGTCAAACATCACGCCGCTGCCTAAAGACCTGAAGGTCGTGGAAGATATAGAGTATCGGCCTGGTAACCGACGCGCCTGGAAGCTGGACCTGGTCATGCCTCGTGAACGGAGTGAAACCCCCCGTCCTGCTATTATCTTTGTGCACGGTGGTGGCTGGTCGAGCGGCGACAAAGCCCGTGGGATTTTTCGGAGTGGTCCGGTCGAATATGCGAGCCTGGGTTATGTCTGTATCAGCGTCAATTATCGTCTGGCGGATGAAGATCCGTTCCCAGCGTGCCTGCATGATGTGAAGTGTGCTGTTCGCTGGTTGCGGGCACATGCCGATAAATATAATGTCGATCCCAACCGCATTGGCGGGTATGGCAATTCAGCAGGAGCTCATCTCGTCAGTCTGCTGGGACTGGTGGACGAAGAGCAAAAGCTGGAAGGTGATGGTCCCTGGCAGGATCAATCCAGTCTGCTCAATGCCGTCTGTGTTTCCGCGGTCCCGGCCGATTTTGTGAACTGGCCCGGCGGAATCAGAAATAAACGGACACTGTTCAAGTTGCTGCACTCGAATGATACCGGTCTGGAGGAACTGGCGATTATAGCATCGCCGATCAGCTATGTTAATAAGCAGGCTCCCCCGTTCCTGGTATTCCAGGGAGCCGGAGACCGGACTGTGGATGTATCCCAGGCAGACAGTTTTGTCGCCGCTTTGAAAGCAGCAGGCGCAGCAGACATCACGTACCATCGTTATCCGGAAGCAAATCATGATGTCTTCACCAGGAATCGTCGTGAGACCTATCCGGAGATGGAAGCTTTTTTTGAACGCGTGCTGATGAATCCGCCTGCCAAAACAAAGCCGGCCGACGGGACATACCGCAGCACAACTCCTGCAGCCAGCTAAACCAACCAGATCCCGTTGTCCGGCAACGTCTCCCGGGCGATTGGGATCGAGTATCATCGATCGGGAGATGCTATGGTTAAATGTGACGCGCGCTGGTCAGCGAACTGAAAACGGACGTAACGGTTCGCCGGTAATCGGGTTCAGACGGGTGGCTTCCGTGACTTTCCACTCGCCTCCCATTTTCTGCCAGGTCAGTTCCCAGCGCGTGGGCTGCTTGCCGGAAACTCCTCCATACATGGCGGTTCCATTGGCGCGGAAGTGGATGATCGCGACAGAATCTTCCGACTTCATTTGCGTTGAGACATCAGTAATTCTGAGATCATCGTTCAGCGTCACCAGTGTCAGTGCCAGTTTCACCATATCCTGCAACTGGTTCGCCCGGGGGCTGATGTAACTCAGAGTCGTTTCCTGCTCTTTTTTCTGAAAGGCATCGATCAGTTGATAGAGGTCGGCTTCGACGCGCTCACGTGGTGTGACGATGCTCTGTTCGAGCACGTAAAACCCGATCGTCACCAGGACCATCAGCAGGCTGCCGATCAGAAATTTACCCAGGCGCCGCTGGTACCATAGTATAAACAGGATCGCGGCAATCGCGGAGCAAATGACCATCGGGGGGATCGCGGTTTCAGTAAACCACATGTGTCAGTCCTTTTACAGTTCCTACAGCGCAGGATGGTTTTCCAGAACCGCCAGATTATCCCGATGAATCACTTCGGAGTACGGGACGGCTCCCAGTATGGTGGCAATCTGATCCGAACGTCGCATCACTATTTTTGCCAGATCATTCGAATTGTAATTACTCAGCCCGCGGGCGAATTCTTCTCCACTGGGACTAACCAGCGTGACGGCTTCGCCACTTTCAAAAATGCCATCAATCGAACGGATACCGATCGCCAGCAGAGATTTTCCGCCTTCACGAATGGCTTTGGTGGCGCCTTCGTCCAGATGAAACTTGCCTTTAGGTCGGATCGTATAACCGATCCAGCGTTTCCAGGCAGAAACAGAAGCCCCCTGCGCCAGAAAGAGTGTGCCGACATCCTCACCGTTGAGAATCTGATCCAGAATTCCTTCCTGTGTCCCGTTGGCGATAATGACATTTTCTCCGACTGCAGTCGCGGAATGCACCGCCTGCAGCTTGGATTTCATTCCCCCGGTGCCCAGCGAACTGCTGTCATCGGTGGCGAGAGCCAGTAATTCAGGTGTCCAGTCCTGGACCTGCGAAATACGGGCGCTGTCCGGAGATTTCGGATCTCCGTCATATAATCCGTCAACGACGGACAGAATTACGAGCAATGGTTTCTTGACCAGGCTGGTGACCATGGCGGCGAGATGGTCATTATCGCCGAACTTGATCTCTTTGATACTGACGGTGTCATTTTCATTGACGATGGGAACAGCACCGTATTCGAACAGAGTGTGTATGGTGTTACGTACATTGAGGTAACGCGTACGATGCTTGAAATCATTCGCTGTCACCAGCAGTTGCGCCGCATGGTAACCGTGCTTTTGCAGGCAGCGGTCGTAGCGGCGGATCAGATGGGCCTGCCCGACGGCGGCGGAGGCCTGCAGGTGTCCCAGATCTTTGGGGCGTTCTTTTAAACCTAACAGTCCCATGCCTGCGCCGATGGCACCACTGGAGACGACCACGACTTTGCGGCCTGTTAACTTGATTCGGTGGATCTGCTCTGCCAGCGATTCAATCCGCTCGGGATTGAGTGTATCGTCCGCGCAAGAGAGAACGTTTGTTCCAATTTTAATCACCAGCGTTTCCGCTGTATCAATTATTTCACGTCTGGTTCGACTCACAGTCCGCACTTTTTCCGGGAATCACTAAAAAATTTCAAAGAGGCACTCCCCACCGGGTCCCTATTTCTTAATATTTATATAATATAGAAGTCAGTGGCTGCAGCATAGACACAGGACAGAGCGAGTCTGGCAGGAAAACAGGGGCGATTTTACCGAAATCGTCTCATTTTTCGTGTCAGCGCCTGATTTTGTCTGTCTCTTCTCGCCAGTCCTGGAACAATTTACCGCATAGTTCACCCGGTTCACACTGATTTTGAAACCCTTATTGACGAACTAAGGCATTTTATGTCGGAACTATACCACGAATGTGGCGTTGCAGCTGTCTACCATCTCCCCAACCGGGAAACCAGTCCGCTGGCCCCGCTGGGATCCCCTGAGAAAACTTCACAACTCATTTCCCGTCTGCTGCTGGATATCCAGAATCGCGGTCAGCTGGCGGCAGGAATGACCACGTTTAACCCGGCCCGGAACCAGTTGATCGATACCCATAAAGATGTGGGCACGGTTACCGAAGTATTCCAGTTGAATCACCAGCAGACGTTCAACGCGCTGATGAAGAAATATGAAGGACCTGCCGCAATCGGACATGTGCGGTATGCAACCTGTGGTAAAGATGACCGCAGTTATGCCCAGCCCTTTGAACGACATCACATTCAGAAATCCAAATGGTTCAGCTTCGGCTTCAACGGCCAACTGGCGAACTACCAGGATCTGTGTAAAGAAGTCCTGACCGAGTCTGACTTTCATCTGGCGCGGGAAACCGACACCGAAATCCTGATGCATCTGCTTTCCCAGGAGCTTTCCAAAGAGAACCCCGGTGAGCTGCACGAGATTCTGGGCACACTCAGCAAGCGACTGGACGGCGCCTACAATATTGTTTTTCTGGACGCGCTGGGCAACATGTTTGTCTCGCGGGATCCGGTCGGCATTCGCCCGCTGTGCTATGCCTTTGATGGTTCGCTGTTTGCTGCTGCCTCGGAGAGCGTCGCGCTGGCAAACATGGGATTTGATGAGGACCAGATCGAAAGCCTGGCGCCCGGTTCCGCCGTCATCATCAAGGATGGCGAACTCTCGATCCGCGAATATGCCAGGCCGACACAGAAAGCCCACTGCTTTTTCGAATGGATTTATTTCGCGAACGTCTGCAGTACCCTGGATGACCAGAGCGTCTACATCACCCGTAAACGCCTGGGTGAAGAGCTGGCCGAACAGGAAACCGTGCCCATTGACGACGACACAATCGTGGTTCCCGTGCCCGACACGGCCAAAGCAGCTGCCGACAGTATGGCCTATCATTTAAGCGTGCCCTGCCTGGAAGGCCTGATTCGTAACCGCTACATCGGTCGTACGTTTATTGAAGGCGCGAATCGTGGCGATAAAGTCCGTGCAAAATACACACCACTGCCTGAAGTTCTGGAAGGCAAACGCGTACTGCTGGTGGAAGACACCATCGTGCGTTCCACAACAATGAAAGCGCTGATCAGCCAGTTGAAAGAACGGGGGCGTGCGAAAGAAATTCACGTGCGTGTTGCCTGCCCGCCGATCATCGGGCCCTGTTTTTACGGGATCGACATGTCGACCATCAACGAGCTGTTTGCCCCCCGATTTCTGGAGGGTGGCGAAATGAATCCCGATGTAGAAAAAGCGATGGCCGCTGCCATTGGCGCCGACAGCCTGAAGTATCTGCCGAAAGAATCGATTGCACGCGCCGTTGGTCTGCCCGGAACCTCACTCTGCCAGGCCTGTATCGACTCCACCTACCCCACCGACGCGGGTCGCAAACTGTATCAGATCGCCGTTGATAATTCCCAGAATGAGAACAGCGATTCCGATGCTCAACGGACTTACGATATCACTCCCCCCACACCGGTTCGCTCCTGACGGTCTGCTTAGAATTCAATAAAGGAATATACGGTCCTATGTCTGCCTCGCATGAGATAGAAATCCGCGTCCGCTATAACGAAACGGACGCGATGGGTTTTCTGCATCATGGAAATTACTTCACGTATTTTGAAATGGGTCGCACGGAACTCTTCCGCTCGCAGGGTGGTAACTATCGCGAGATGGAAGAGAAAGGTTACCTGCTGGTGGTCGCAAAGATCGAATGCAAATACCGTCTGCCCGCCCGCTATGATGATGTACTGACACTGCGAACCACGCTGGAGAAAGTGACCGGTGCCAAGCTGGAACACAAGTATGAACTGTTTCGCGACGGCGCGAGTGTCGCTGTGGCACACAGCGTGATTGCCTGTGTCGACCGAGAAGGAAATATCCAGCGCATGCCCGCTGCAATGGAGCAACTGGGTACGGAGAGTTAACGGGCTCTGCTTTGAGTCTGGTGAATGTGAACACGAACCCTGGTGTTGAATTGCACCCCACCCGCTCGCAGTGAAGAGAGATCACCCCTGATCTAATTTGCATGCGTCAACTGCGACCTCCTGCTCGCTGCGCTCGCCCCGGATTGCATCCGGGGTTACCCATTTTTAATTTCGTGTCGTTTCGTGTTTTGCGTGGTAGATAATTCCAATTCGAGGTTTCCATCAGTTCCGATTGCGGTGTGAAACTGGT
>TARA_R110001592_G_scaffold27763_5_pt1 | contig 16240 bp, 16 predicted proteins | sample TARA_R110001592 | Tara Oceans TARA_R110001592 (sample SAMEA4398387) | marine metagenome | biome: Polar Biome; feature: [SRF] surface water layer (ENVO:00010504); material: water (ENVO:00002006), including particulate matter (ENVO:01000060) such as... | depth 5 m
GCATCCCTTTTCAGGCATGTTTCCAATATCGATACGGAGCATCTCCATACGTTCTTCATGGGTGAATAAAGGCCCCTTACGCGCACTTTCGGCCACCGCAATGATGAGCTTGTCCACCATGCGGCTTGCGCGACGTATCAGGTGCAAATGCCCCTTGGTCACAGGGTCAAATGACCCCGGATAAACGCCGGTTATGTATTTACCTTGAGGCATAACGTCCCCTTTTACTCGTCGTTATCGGTGTCGGCATCGCCATCCGGCGCTGACGATTTCTCTTCGTCAGTGGCGCCGTCTGCCTGCTCATCTGCGTCTGATGTTGTTTCATCTTCTGACAATGCGTCAAGAACGTCTTCGCCCTCTTCCTCATCATCATCTTCTTGAACCAACCATGCAACGGAAACGACCTGCTCATCGGTACCAACCTTAAAGATGGTTACGCCCTGCGCACTGCGTCCTGTGGTGCGTACATTTTCAACAGGTGTGCGGATCAACTGCCCGCCATCAGTCACCAACATAATCTGGTGGCTGTCTGTCACGGGGAAGGTCGCGACAACTTCGCCGCCATTCTTCTTAGTCAATGCCATATTGGCAACGCCCTGCCCGCCGCGCCCCGATACGCGGTATTCATACGCCGAGGTACGCTTACCAAAGCCCTTATTGGAAATGGTCAAAACAACCTGCTCCTTATCGGACATCTCTTGGAAGCGTTCTTGTGAAAGCTGGTAATCGGTATCCTCGACATCCATGCCTTCCGCATCCTCGCCAATCATCTGGCTTGCCATCTTCAAATAGGCATTGCGTTCGTCCGGTGTGACGTCAATATGCCTCAATATTGACATTGAAATGACCTCATCGCCTTTTTTCTTTAACCTGATACCGCGCACACCAGTTGAGGTGCGCCCCGAAAAGACCCGAATATCGGTCACAGGGAAACGGATCGCCTTACCCATACGGGTGGCGAGCATGACATCCTCGTCTTCACGGCAAATATTCACAGAAACCAAGCTCTCATCATCGCTCAACTTCATTGCAATCAAACCATTAGAGCGGATGTTTTTGAAATCGCTCAATTTATTCCGGCGAATAGAGCCATGGCTTGTCGCGAACATAATGTCGAGTTCATCCCACAGATCTTCGCTTTCCGGCATGCGTAGATACACATTGACGTTTTCATCTTTTTCAAGCGGCAGCAAGTTCACAAGCGCCTTTCCGCGGCTTTGCGGTGTTGCCAACGGCAATTGATACACCTTCATACGGTGAACAATCCCGCGTGAGGTAAAGAAGAGTATCGGCGTGTGCGTGCTGGCGACAAACAGATCGGAGATAAAATCCTCATCCTTCATCGACATACCCGAACGCCCTTTACCACCACGGCGTTGCGCGCGGTATGTATCAAGCGGCACGCGCTTAACATAGCCACCATGCGTAATCGTCACGACCATATCTTCGCGCTGAATCAGATCTTCCATATCCACTTCGAATTCGGCATCCATCAATTCAGTGCGGCGCGGTGTGTCAAAACGCTCCTTCACGTCTTTCAATTCATCAACAAGAACCTCCAGCAATTTCTGGCGGTCACTCAAGATAAAGAGCAATTCAGCGATCAGGTTCGTAATTTCCTTCAATTCATCACTGATTTTTTCGCGCTCAAGCCCTGTAAGCTTATGCAGGCGCAGGTCAAGAATCGCTCTGGCCTGCACTTCTGACATTTGATATGTGCCGCCCTCAACAAGATGTTCAGGGTCATCAATCAATTCAATCAAAGGACCAACATCATGAACAGGCCAGCGCTTGCCCATCAAGCCTTCACGCGCCACAGTCGGGTTGGGCGCATTACGCACAAGGGCGATAATCTCATCAATATTCGCCACAGCAATCGCCAAACCGGCCAAAACATGCGCACGATCGCGCGCCTTGCCAAGCTCGTATATGGTTCTGCGGGTGATGACTTCCTCACGGAATTTCACGAACGCCTTAATCATATCGCGAATAATCATGATTTGCGGCTTACCATTATGAAGCGCAACCATGTTACAAGAGAAATTGGTCTGTAATGCGGTGTATTTAAACAACTGATTCAACACAACATCCGCAACCGCACCGACTTTAAGCTCAATCACGACGCGCACGCCGTCACGATCCGATTCGTCGCGTATCTCGTGAATATTCTCAACAATCTTCTCACGCCCAACTTCGCCCAGACGTTCCAACAATCTCCCTTTATTCACCTGATACGGGACTTCGTGTACGATAATGGCTTCGCGCTTGCCAATTTCCTCAATCGAGGTTTTAGCACGCATCTTTACCGAGCCATTGCCCGTATGATAGGCAGAATTGATCCCCGAACGCCCCAGTATGTATGCCCCTGTCGGGAAATCCGGCCCCGGAATGATCTGCATGATTTCTTCGGTTGTGATGTCGGGATTTTCAACAAATGCACAACATGCATCAACGACTTCGCCCAGATTATGCGGCGGAATATTTGTCGCCATACCAACGGCAATACCGCCCGCGCCATTAACCAGCAAGTTTGGAATACGTGACGGCAGAACAACAGGCTCTCGCTCGCTTTCGTCATAGTTTGGCTGGAAATCAACGGTTTCTTTGTCGATATCTTCTAAAACAGACTCAGCGGCCTTTTCCAGACGCGCTTCCGTATAACGCATCGCGGCGGGGCTGTCCCCATCCATTGAACCAAAGTTCCCCTGCCCGTCCACCAACGGCACGCGCAAAGACCATGGCTGTGCCATACGCACAAGCGAGTCATAAATGGCCGAGTCGCCATGCGGGTGAAACTTACCCATTACATCCCCGACAACACGCGCGGATTTTTTATAAGCCTTATCAGATGTATAACCGCCGACACGCATCGCATATAAAATGCGTCTGTGCACAGGTTTCAGACCATCACGCACATCAGGTAAAGCACGGCTCACGATCACGCTCATCGCGTAATCGAGATAGGATTGCTTCATCTCTTCTTCAAGAGAAATACTGGGAACAATCTCCGATCCCGCTGTTTCGGGCGTTACATCATCATCACTCATATTTTAAATACACTCATCATTGTCGAAATGGTCAAAAATTAAACTATTGCCCCGTTTTGATACGCATCATCGCGCGGTCAATCATACGTACGATTTCAGGCTGTACGGCCCTGGCCCAGCTTGGCACCTTAGCCGATGCGCTTTTCGCCTCGGGCTTGCTGAAATATTCCACCATAGATTCAAGCTCATGCAAGGTATATGTATCCACCATGGCATCAATGGAAATGCGCTCTATCGCGTTGTAATTCAACATAGATTGCATCGAAACGATAAAGCTTTCACGTTCGAAAGTCGGAAGGTTAGCAGCAGCGCGTCTTACGGCGGAATCCACTTGAACACGTGTCGGGCGAATATCATGCATGACCTTAGCCATTGCAATTTTCTTGGCCAGCGTTGCTTTATCCTCGTTCTCCGCCTTGGCTTCGGCCAAGCCTTTTTCCACATCCGTCATTGTCGCGGCGTTTTCACCAGCAGCATCAGCCTGCGGTGCATGTTGAGACGATAGAATATCATCCGCATTTACCGCACCATTATCTGTTGCAAAGCCTTGCGAAGTCATCATAGAAAAACTCCCCACGCCTACCGCGCATAACATCGCTACTGTTCTTGAAACCTTCATAATACGCATTCCTTATTTTATGTGAATATCCAATCGAATTGCCGGGCATCGCCCAACCAACTAGAACGGGATTTCGTCATCCATCGCGTCAACGGGCTGTGCTTGTGATTGCCCTTGTGACGCCGGTGCGCCGTTACCATAGCCGCCGGATGCGCCGCCATCATTAAATGACTGACCACCACCATAGGAATCAGAACCGCCTGCTCCGCCGCGACTATCGAGCATCGTCAGCTCTCCGCGATACGGACGCAAAACAATCTCCGTCGTATATTTCTTCTGGCCGTCTTGTTCCCAAGAGCGTGTTTCAATCTGCCCTTCAATATAAACCTTAGCGCCCTTTTTCAGGTAGCTTTCGCAAACCGTAACCAGACCTTTATTAAACACAACAACGCGGTGCCATTCGGTTTTTTCGCGGCGTTCGCCGGACATCTTATCTTTCCAGCTTTCTGATGTGGCAATAGACAGGTTCACAACCTTATCACCGGACTGCATCGTCCGCACATCAGGGTCTGCACCCAAATTTCCAATCAAAATAACCTTATTGACGCTACCTGCCACGTTTCATACTCCATTCATATTTATAAGAGAATCCGAGTATAGACCGCCCGCACATGATTCTAAAGCCCTTTCCTTCTAATTTATGCAAATATTGTGGAGAGTTCATCCAAGCCATACCACAGCCCCGAAAACAGGCTTTATTTTTGATAAATCCATCAAATTGATTTATGATGTATGCAAAGTTTGACAAATGCGGCGCAGAAGCGTAAATAGCGGGGCAAATGGGGTTGATACAACAATGAAAAATTACGATAAATTACTTAAAATCGAAGAACATCTGGACTACATCGCCGAAGCTTTGCTTGATATGGACGATATTAAGGCCAGCCCTGTCCGCACAGCCGCTATGGAAGGACGCGTTCAAAATGTACGCACCGCCATTGATTTGGCTTATGACGATCCTGTACAAGAAACATTTGATGGCGCCGAAAACATCGCAAAAATGTTCTTCGCACTGGCGGCAACGCACGGCATATCATTTATGCGCAAGGAAAACCGTGACGCACAAAAACAAAGAGCCAACAAACACGAAAGAGACGCACGCACAGATGCGCTGACGCAATCAAATAATCGCTCCGTTTATCACGAGCAAATCAAAGCCGCCGCACTCCACGCTCAGGATGTGCCTGATGCAAACGGAAACAAACAGTACTTTGCGCTGGTTATGTTTGATCTGGATCGCTTCAAGGGGCTGAATGATGACTATGGTCACGATGTTGGCGATGCCGGCCTGATGGCCTTTTCTGACCTTTTAAAGAAGACCACACGCTCCGATTCCGGTCGGGACGAGCTTTTCTCCCCCTTTGGTAGACTCAACCAGCATGGCGGTGATAAATCCATGTCACGCCTTGGCGGTGACGAATTTACACTTATTATGAACACCCGCGCCCCCAGCCTCGAAGAGGCAACCCATCAATTCGAACAGGGCTTAAACCGTCTGAAAGCTGATCTTGAAGTGGCATGTTTTGAATGTAAAGACATGAACTTCCCGCTTGTCTCCAGTGCGGGAATGCACGTCTTAGACGCGGATGACACCGCGCAAAGCGCCTATATCAAGGCCGATACCGCGCTCGCAGAACATAAAAAATCAAAACAAGCGCGCTACGACAATGCCGTAGATGTTTTAACGGCTTTGGAAATCCCTAATTTACAAACCATTGAAGATAAGCGCGCCGTAGAGCTTAGCGCATTGCGCATTGATGATGTGATTTCCGCCCTGAACACCCTGAAAGAGCGCGGTGCATTGAAAATCCATATCAGCCCCGATCAGGAACTGACCAACGCCGCAGAAATCCTTGAAGAATTCGGTATGACCATCGTTTATGATGATAACCCGAGCGAACCCGTTCCGGCAGATGAAAACATTCCGACATAATATATTATTCTTGTTGCCTGCCCTCAGATTTTTCGCCATATTCTGACACATGTTAAAATCAATCAGTGTGCGCGGTGCGCGTGAGCATAATTTAAAGAATATCAATATTGATATTCCCCGAGATCAACTGGTCGTGATTACCGGATTATCCGGTTCGGGCAAGTCTTCTCTGGCGTTTGATACGATCTATGCGGAAGGACAACGCCGCTATGTCGAGAGCCTGTCTGCCTATGCGCGTCAATTTCTGGAGATGATGCAAAAACCCGATGTTGATAGCATAGAGGGGCTGTCCCCCGCCATTTCCATTGAACAAAAAACAACCAGCAAAAATCCGCGCTCTACCGTGGGTACAGTGACCGAGATCTACGATTATATGCGCTTGCTTTGGGCGCGCGTCGGTGTGCCGTATTCCCCCGCCACAGGAAAGCCAATCACCAGCCAAACCGTCAGTGAGATTGTCGATCAAATCCTGATGATGGAAGACGGCAGCAAAATCTATATCCTTGCGCCGATTGTACGCGGGCGCAAAGGTGAATATAGAAAAGAATTCAAAGAGTTACGAGCAAAAGGTTTCGGGCGAATTAAAGTTGACGGCACGTTGTACGAAATCGAAGACATCCCAGAATTGAACAAAAAACTGAAACATGACATCGAAGTGGTTATAGACCGCCTTGTGGTACGCCGAGACCAACAGGAATCCATCCAAAAGCGTCTGGCTGACTCCGTAGAAACAGCCCTCAGCCTTGCCGATGGCCTTATCATTGCCGAAGATGCCAACTCAGGCGAACAAAAGCTGTTTTCAGAGAAATTCGCCTGCCCAGTCTCCGGCTTTACTATTGCGGAAATCGAGCCGCGCTTGTTTTCCTTTAACTCCCCCCATGGGGCATGCCCTGATTGCGACGGTTTGGGGAAACAAAATGATTTTGACGAACATCTGATTGTCCCCGACCCCACAAAATCCATAGCTGCGGGCGCGGTTGCGCCATGGTCGAAAAACTTTGCGCCATTTTACATGCAAGCCATGCAAGCCGTTGCGGATCATTACGGCTTTAACATCAAAACACCGTGGGAAAAACTGACCCCCGATCAAAAACAGGTCATGCTTTACGGGTCAGGCACGACGACCATTGCAACAACGTATCAAAGCAAAAACGAAAGCACGTGGAAAAGTAATAAACCGTTTGAAGGGGTCATCAACAACCTGAAGCGACGCATTATTGAAACCGACAGCAACAGCACCAGAGAACAACTCAGCGCCTTCATGACCAGCACACCCTGCCACCGCTGCGACGGCCTGCGCCTCAAAGAAGAATCATTGGCGGTCAAAATCGACGGCTCTCATATCGCAGAAATCAGCGCCTTAAGCATCCTTGATGCGCACAAATGGTTCATGACCCTACCTGAAAAACTATCAGCCCAGCAGGTGCAAATCGCGGAAAAGATCCTCAAAGAGATTGATGAGCGCCTCACCTTCCTTGTGAATGTCGGGCTGGATTATTTGAACCTCTCACGATCATCAGGAACGCTCTCGGGCGGCGAATCGCAACGTATCAGATTGGCTTCGCAGATCGGATCGGGACTGACGGGCGTTTTATATGTTCTGGATGAACCCTCCATCGGCCTTCACCAGCGCGATAACAACCGCTTGCTTGAAACGCTGAAACGCTTGCGCGATCTTGGCAATACGGTTTTGGTGGTTGAACATGACGAAGATGCCATCAAAAGCGCCGATTACCTAATTGATATCGGCCCCGGCGCAGGAATTCACGGCGGTGAAATCGTTGCTCACGGTACGCCAGCGCAGGTTTTCGAAGATAAAAACAGCATCACCGCCCAATATATACGCGGCGAAAGAGAAGTCCCCATCCCCGCTAAGCGGCGCAAGGCCAAAAACAAACGCTATATCGAGGTGATTGGCGCAAGTGGCAACAACCTCAAAGATATCAGCGCCAAAATCCCGCTTGGTACATTCACCTGCATCACAGGCGTTTCAGGCTCGGGTAAATCAACATTTACGCTCGACACACTATATCGCGCCGCCAGTCGCACGCTTATGCGTTCAAAAGAACACCCCCTACCCTACAAAGAAATCAAGGGGTTAGAGTATGTTGATAAAGTGATTGATATCGACCAATCCCCAATCGGGCGCACCCCGCGATCCAACCCCGCAACCTATACAGGGGCATTCACCCCGATACGCGAATGGTTTTCAGGACTACCCGAAGCCAAAGCCCGCGGTTATAAAGCCGGACGCTTTTCCTTTAACGTCAAGGGCGGACGCTGCGAGGCCTGTTCGGGCGATGGCGTGATTAAGATCGAAATGCATTTTCTGCCAGATGTCTATGTCGAATGCGAAACATGCCACGGCAAACGCTATAACCGCGAAACACTGGACGTTAAATATAAGGGGAAATCTATCGCCGATGTGCTGGATATGACCGTGGAAGAAGCCGCGACCTTCTTTGAGGCAATCCCATCGATTCGCGATAAAATGGAAACGCTGAAAGATGTCGGACTGACCTATATCAAGGTCGGACAACAGGCCAACACCCTTTCTGGCGGCGAAGCCCAGCGCGTAAAATTATCAAAGGAGCTCTCAAAACGCTCCACAGGCCAGACGCTTTACATCCTTGATGAGCCAACAACCGGCCTGCATTTCGAAGATGTCCGCAAATTGCTGGAAGTTCTGCAAAAGCTCGTTGATCAAGGCAATACAGTCATTGTCATCGAGCATAATCTGGACGTAATTAAAACCGCCGACCACATCATTGATATCGGCCCCGAAGGCGGCGACAAGGGCGGAAAAGTCATTGCGACAGGCACACCGGAGGAAATTTGCACAGTTAAAGGCAGCTATACAGGAAACTTCCTCAAACCATTACTCCATAAACCCGACAGCCGCGTACAAGCCGCAGAATAAACACATGAAAAGCTTGCATTTATGAAAATGCACATGTTAAAATACAACCAATAAGAAAAATCGGGTGAATCTAAATTTTAAGGAAAAAATTATGAGTGGTGTAGTTGACGGCGCAACCAATCTTGCCAGAGAAGGCACAAGCATTGGTAAAAAACTTTTTAATTTTGCACGCAATTCGGCTGGTGTTCTTACTCTGAGCACAATCTTTGCTGTGGCAACAGGCGGTGTTAGCCTAGCAGCAGACCCAACATTAACTGCAGCCGTCGTCGAACAGACTGGCGCCGCAGTAGCAGCAGCACCAGGCGCGATCAATGTCGGGCTGGAGCATTTGGCCAACATGACCATACAGGGCGTACAACACAACCTCGGCCTTGCAATCGAAGGCTTAAATCTTTTGTAGCCACATCACGGCACATAGCATTATTTTCAAAAGGCTCTACGGAGCCTTTTTATTTTGAAACTTCCCTCTTCCCTATTCAAATAAAAATGCCCATTATACCCCCATGGGAAAACAACCGACTGACAAACTCACTGCAGAGTTCAAAAAGAACCTGAAAGCGATTTTAGCGGAGCGCAAGGGGCTGACCAATGCCAAGAAGCTCTCGCTTGCGGCTGGCTTGGGTGAAACGGCTGTGCGGGACATTCTGCAAAACAGATCCGCCAGCCCGAAACTGGAAACCGTGTACAAACTGTCCGCCGCGTTAAATGTTCCGCCCTTCAGGCTTATGCCCTCCATGATTGACCAATCCTATGCGCAACTCGCAGAGAAAGACGAGGAAATACGCATTCTGAAGCAGGTTGCCGATCTCGATTACGCTGATTTAAGCGCACTTAAGCGCATGGCCAAAACATAAATCAAAACAACAAATTATCATTATATAATAACCAATTAAGCCCATTTGTTAACACAGCAAACAGCGATCAGCCGTGCCCGCCCCAGTGAAAAATCCCATTTATTTATGCAAATATTATGTGATAAATCACACACAATACAAGAGCGGGCGAACCTCGCCCCCTCACTCCTTAAATTTCGAACAGATTTCTGTCGCTATAATTTCCGTTGCAGCCCTACCCCAAACGCCATATATTCGGGCGCAACCTTTAGGAACCCAACGCTATGTCCGCGAAAATCCCGCGCAAAGAATTTGTGGCTCTCATGGCATTACTCATGTCACTGCCCGCCCTTTCGATTGATTCAGTTTTACCTGCCCTCCCGCTCATAAAAGATCAGTTGCATGTCGATACGGATAATCATGTTCAGTTCATAATCGGCATTTTATTTGCAGGGCTGACCGTCGGACAATTATTATTCGGGTCAATCTCAGACAGCTTCGGACGCAAGCCTGCTATTTTTATCGGGCTTCTGATTTTCGCAGGCGGCAGCATCCTCAGCCTGTTTTCCACCTCCTTTTCCATGATGCTTATGGGACGGTTTTTACAAGGGCTGGGCGCGGCGTCGGCGCGCGTGGTTTGCGTCGCCATTGCACGCGACCTGTATGAGGGGCGCGATATGGCGCAAATCATGTCTTTCATCATGGCCGTTTTTGTTTTCGTCCCCGCCATCGCCCCAACCATCGGTCAGGGCATTATTCTGGCTTTTGACTGGCGCGCGATTTTCATCCTTTACCTTGTCATGGCCGCGATCATTACCATCTGGATGCATAAACGCCTGCCTGAAACATCGCCAAAGGAAAAACGCTCCCCCTTTGCTCTGCGGACGATCAAGCGTGATTTTTCCATTGTCGTCCGTAACAAAGTCACATTGGGATACACCATCTGCGCAGGGCTGGTCTTTGGCGGATTTATCAGCTATCTCAGCTCCGCCCAGCAAATTTTCCTCGATTTTTATCATGTCGGTGAGTTGTTTCCGCTTTATTTTGGCCTGTCCGCCCTGTCTATTGGCCTTGCCTCATGGGTTAACGGCATGATTGTTCAGCGTTACGGCATGGAACGCCTGAGCCGCTATGCGCTGATCGTGATTATCGCCGCATCTTCCATTTTCTTACTGGCGTTTGATCTCACCGATCCAAACACGCCCCTCGCGGCCTATATGACCTTTGCGTTTGTCACGTTCTTTTGCCACGGCTTATTATTCGGCAATCTAAACACATTGGCGATGGAGCCGATGGGGCAACAGGCCGGCACAGCCTCTGCCGTGATCGGCAGCCTTTCAACCGCGATTTCGGTGTGCATCGGCACGGTGATCGGGCAGCTTTACAATCACACCCTCATACCGCTTGTGCTCGGGTTTTTATGTCTTTCCGCAGTAACGCTGATCTTGCATATGTGGCTTAGGCATTATACGACAAAGATGGACGTCGCGGCTTAGAAAGCACCTGCTTGTTAAGGTTTCTAACAGGGTGGAATAAGGTTTCAGAAACGGATATCATGATGCGACCTTCGACAAACATTGCAAAAAGGAACACTTCATATGAAAGCTATTGGATACGACAAAGCTGGGCCAATCACTGCGCCTAATGCCTTAATCGAATTTGAAACAGGCACACCGGAATTAAAGCCACATGATTTGCTTGTCGAAGTTAAGGGCATTTCGGTAAATCCTGTCGATGTAAAAGTCCGCGAGGGTATGGAGCCTGAAAGCGGCACAAAAATCATTGGTTACGATGCGGCAGGAATCGTCAAAGACATCGGCAGCGCCGTGAGCAAGTTTAAGGTCGGTGATGAAGTCTTCTACGCTGGCGACATAACCAGACAAGGTACAAATGCGGAATATCACGCCGTCGATGAGCGGATTGTAGGGAAGAAACCAAAATCCCTCGGCTTTGCGGAGGCCGCTGGATTTCCGCTAACATCCATTACCGCGTGGGAGCTCTTATTCGATTCTCTGGCACTCACAGAAGGGGCAGGCAGCAATGATGCCTTGTTGGTTATCGGCGGTGCGGGCGGTGTTGGCTCAATCCTGACCCAGCTTGCCAAGAAACTGACAAACCTCACCGTCATTGCAACGGCGTCACGCGCCGACACAATTGAATGGGTCAAAAAAATGGGGGCAGATCATGTCATCAACCATCGTGAATCACTTGTCGAGCAAATGAAATCTCTTGAGATTGCGCCGCGCTATGTTGCCTCACTCACCGGTACAGACGGGCACTTCCCCGCCATCATAGAGCTTATCAAGCCGCGCGGTCATGTCGCCTTTATCGATGATCCTCAAACACTGGATATTTTATCGGGCAAAGTCAAAGCCCTGAGCTTCAGTTGGGAATTTATGTTTGCGCGCTCTATGCATCAAACCGATGACATCGAAAAACAACATGATTTACTCAACCGTGTTTCCGAATTGATCGATGACGGCACATTGATATCAACCGTTACGCAAAACCTTGGGAAACTGAACGTAGAAAACCTTAAAGAAGCGCACACACAGCAAGAAAGCGGCCGCGCCATTGGCAAAAACGTACTTGACGGATTTTAATCAAAACCACCCGAAAGGACAAGATATATAACTAAAGTGGAAGAACGTCGCAAAACACACTACTCTATAATACATAGACGTAAATGCTTTAAAGACCCTCAAGGATTCGCTTGGCAATGAAGCGCGAACTGCTGTACGGAAAATATTAACGCAGATGGAGTTCTATCATAATGTTAGACCAATTAACGTATCCCGCCCAATTCGCCCCCCTTATCGTAGGTGCAATATTTTTATCCATTGGCGTGAATTGGCTCATCCATAGTTATAGATTTAAAAAAACAGCCCTGAAAGTTTCCGGCATTGTCAAAGCCATTGAGAAATACACCTCTATCACGCGTCATGACGGGCACAAAGCGGCGCAAATCTATTATCGCCCCCTCATTGAATATGAATATGACGGCAAGCAAAGAACGACATATGGCGCAAGCGTGAATGCTATTCGCCATACACTGGGGCAAAAAGCCTCGGTTCTGGTGCGCGTGTCTGAAGATCAACAAACAATCCAAAATGCCATTGAGGACTCCATCACCACCGTTGTCAGTACGATTTTCGGTTTAGCCGGATTGGTTGCACTGGGCGTTTATATTTATGCTATCGGCGGCTCATGGACCCTTACGCTTATTGTAGGCTCCTCAAGCATCGCTGTCGGGCACATGCTGTCCTCTATGTTGCTTGATTTTGATTCAACATTCATCAAATCTGAAAGCACAAACACACCGAAGAACGGTTCAGAACTCATTGATACAAAAGCAAAATATCAAAAAGAGATGGAGCAGAATAATTTTTGGGGGCATGTCATCGTACTCCCCATCATGCTCGGAGCAGTATGGACGATATATTCAGGAATGAAAATGTTACCCCAAAATGCGCAGATCATGCTTTTTGACGATTTTTCGGCATTCTATGACACCCTAACGTCAGGTGCTATGCCCTCTGCGTGGGAAACACCGCTTATGATTTGCGGCATCGGTGCTTTTTTCTTGGTTGCATGCACGCATTCACTTCTTTACATGCGCGGGACGTATAAGAAAATGAAATGGTAGCCCTATTCTTCTGTTGTAGCTTCTGTCGATCCACCCGCTAGCTTTTCACAAAGCCCGTTTGGCAACTTGATCCATTCATTGGCATCACTATCAACTTTTGAGCGCCCCGAACATGTGTGCTTATTCGCTTTGCTGGCACAATCATTTTTACCAGCCTTAACCACGCCATAACATTTTTCAGCACTCTCATTTTTCTTTGGCTCCTTATGCGCATTTGCACTGGGTATAGACGCTATGGCCGCGGTTAAAATACTCGCAATGGAAAGAAGCTTCTTTTTGTTATTCATGTTTGATCTCCAACTTTTAGATAACTACTAAGCACCACAATTTAAAAGGATGCAACGGGAGAGCGCAACGTCTCCCTTACCAAGAGGTGGGCACTACCCGTTCGGCCTTAACTGAATAATGAATCAATGATCGGGCAGTCAGGCGTTTTGTTGCCTTTACATTGTGACGCTATTGCCTTCAACGTTTTTTCAAGTTTTTGCAAGTCTGAGATTTTATCTCGCACATTCTCAAGATGCTTAACTGTAACGTCTTTCACTTCCGAGCATGTCAGGTTTCCGCCATCCACCATATCCAGCATGGTACGAATTTCATTGAGGCTAAACCCTAGCTCACGACTCCTGCGCACAAATGTAAGCCGCCTTAAATGTTCTTCACTATACAGCCTATGCCCACCCTCCGTTCGTGGTGGCGCAGGAAGTATGCCTTCCTTCTCGTAATAACGGATTGTTTCAATATTGACACCTGTCTGTGATGACAGCTTACCGATGGTAAAATCTTTGCCCATAAAAAAGCCCTTGCATCTGTAGTTACTACAGGTTTCATAATATAGATATGAAATGGAAACTCAACATCAATAAAACCAAAACCAGCGTTCTAGGCAGCGCTTTTGCATCGCTCGGCGCTATACTGGCATCCTCTTGCTGCATCATCCCCCTTATGCTTTTCAATATGGGTATTGGCGGCGCATGGCTGGCTAATCTGGCTGTGCTTCAACCCTATCGCACACACTTCATTGGTGTTGCCATCCTGATGTTTGCTGCCGGCCTGTTCCTATTTGTGCGTAGCCAATCAAAAGCTGATGGCGTTTGTGATCCTAAAGACGGAAAACGCATAAAGCGTGTGCCTATCATGCTGGCGATATCCGCGGCCTTGATTGCTGCAGCGATTATCTGGCCGGAAGTTGAGCCTTACCTTTTGAGGGCGATACGATGACGGAAAAATTCGAAACCCATTCGACGATCACATGCCCTCTATGTCGCCATGAGCAAACAGAAGAAATGCCAACCAACTACTGTCAGCATTTCTATGATTGCAAAAAATGTGGTAACGTTCTAAAGCCATTGCAAGGCGATTGCTGTGTGTTTTGTTCGTATGGCACAGTAGCCTGCCCACCTATACAGCTTGATAAGGGATGCTGTGGCTAATATAAGCTTACCTTGAGACGAGATCGTAATCAGGCTATAAGTTTTAACTCAATATGATCACGCATTTAAAACAGAGTAAAACATGAATTTTTTATCATTATTTATAGCCCTTATTTTTTTGTCACTCCCCGCCATTGCAGCAGAAAACTCAGAACCAAAAGAAAATATATGTCGAGAGATATCCATTTTGGGTATCAAAGGGAATATGGATCAGGGCAGTACGAGAGACATCTTGATGAAAAATGGATTTGAGGTGCGAGACGAATATACAAGAAATGGCAAATTAACGGGCAGATTATTTGGCGAAAAGAATTCACCCAAATCTAAACAAAGTGAAGAAAAATCGAAGGCCATACTATTCACTCACCGTCATAAAGGCTCTATTAATGCTAAAATAACCAGCAACGCAGCCCCTATAGAACGCTCGTCAAAAAAGAGTGCTTCACCAGAATGGGACAAAGTCTATATCTTACCGGCCATTGAACACAGAATAGAAAAGTTTTGCGGTGATATGGGGCATAAGCAATATAAAAAACATGGCGGTACCACATGTCGCATTGAACCATACCGCGTAGTTATCGAGCACATTGAAAAGCGCAACCAAATCATTGATTGTAAGTACAGGTTTGAGGCAACGCTCAACCAATACAACGAATCCATAAACATACATCAACCCAAGAAATAGATTACCCGTGCGCGCCCTACGGACAATAACCCACCAAATTTATTTATACGCCCATTGGGATTGTTTCGTGATGTTAAATGATCATCGCCCTATTGCGCGCAGGAGCTAAGATGAAGGGCGCGGCCAGTAAAACGCGGCGCGCTTGGTGGCGCGTTAATCGCCTTAGTAAGATAATCTGAATAATTACGTCGCCCACAGTAAGAGCCCGCGTGCGTACTGAATGAATCACGAACCTCATCATGCTCGCGCCCCTGCTTCATGGTTATCATGCCATGCGATTTTTTATAGGCCACGAATATCTTCTCCGCTTTAATTTTTTCAGCCTTTATATTTTCACGCGCCGCCTCTCTCTTTGCCAAAGCCTCAAGGCTTGCGGTTTCTGTTGGGTCTTCCATGACATTCACAGCCGCCCAATAACCACTCGTTTCTTCGCATATCTGCTGAAGAGTCTCTTCTGTTACACCAGCAAAACCGACCAAGTAACTTAGCTTATATTGAACTTGCTTCTCCGTATTGTGTTGCCTGTTTGTTAACATTTCAACAGTACCGGCATGATGCACTTTCTTCTCATGCTCAAAATGACATGCACAAAATTTATCACTTTGACTGGCTTTGCAGGCCTGCATGAAACTTTCCTTTGTCAGCACTTCACCTCTCCCCGCAATAGATAATGACGCAAACGACACTGTAAAGATGAGGGCACAGAAAAAGAGTTTCGTTATTTTATTGTAAACACGCATTGTCATAGGTCGCCCCGTTTTTTATTGATTAAAATGATGAAGTCATCACCTGCTTAGCACGGATCAAAAACTTGGTAAATAAATCGATAAAAAACAAGCAGAAGAGTGAAGCTATGTTCGCCATACTTCGATTCATCGCCCTAATCGTTTAATTGTACATTTACAGATGGAGAACATCGTATAATCACGGAAGAGCGTCACGTCTCCCTTGCCACGATGTATTTTCAGAGAGATTGCCCTATGTGCGAAATGAAGGTTTTCGAACTCCCGCAAAAGCGCTTCCTTTCTCGCTTTTAGACCAAATTAAGGACGGTGAGTATAAGATGGTGCAGCTAGATAGAGAAACCTCGAACGCATTATTTAGAATTTTGGAGGATTGGAATG
>TARA_R110001592_G_scaffold257474_1_pt1 | contig 16239 bp, 12 predicted proteins | sample TARA_R110001592 | Tara Oceans TARA_R110001592 (sample SAMEA4398387) | marine metagenome | biome: Polar Biome; feature: [SRF] surface water layer (ENVO:00010504); material: water (ENVO:00002006), including particulate matter (ENVO:01000060) such as... | depth 5 m
AATTTTAAATTACCGTTAGTGGGTCAGTTTTACATTGCCGGTGACAAAGGTCGCCCCATCGAAGAAATAGGTGCGATGTTTAAGAAAACACGAACCATTAAGCCAGAAGTTTCCTTCTATAAATTTCAAAAGCCATTAAATGACTGCATCCTTCTGTTGTATCAAGAACGCCCTAAATACCCACAGAATGCCAGTTTAGAGCAAGTATCCAAAGGTGGTTATTATTCGGTCATTCAAAACATAGATTATGACCTGATGGATACCCCATTTCGTCTGGTATTTAAGCGAATGGGTATACAGCGATTAAAAGCCACCATCCCATTTTTAGTCGATGCTCCAGATTTAAATTTCGTTGATGTCATTGGTTTCATATACCCTAGAATATTTGAAGTGTATGTGATGACTTGGGCAATATGCTTAGAGACGGGTTGGAGCCAGGATATGGTAGGAAGAATCGATTTTAATGACTATATCTTCAGCCCTATACCGATTGAGTCCGATTTTGTTTTTATCAAAACCACAAAGCAAAAAGGTTTAAATGATGACGATGATATCAACAAGGCAAAGCAGTTCATTCATCCTAGTTCAAAATCGAATCCAATGAGCGCTTATAATTTAATCCGCCTCTTCGCCACTAGATCTGGCAGGTTACGCCATGGACGACTTTACGAAAATCAAGTCGCTGCGATAGGCAGCGAGCCATTTTTTGTCTATTACAATGAAAGCTCAGGGTTACCCATTTTAACCTATCACCCTGACAGACCCCATCAGAAGACCAAGAGCACAAAGGCCCGATTCATGGACAACGAAATTGGCTTTAGGTTTGATGTTCGACAATTACGCCCTACTCGCTTGTACTTGAGAGAAAAAAATCAAGGCTTGCCGGTATTGTTACAGGTAGCACTATTTGGCCATTCGTCGTCAGCTATAACTGATGAACATTATAAAAACAACGCAGAATTTCAGCAACTTAGAAAAGATGAGCTTGCCAGCGAGCTGAATAAAATCCATGAATCAATTCATAACGGCTCATTCAAGGGTACTTTGGCACCATTAAAGCAAAAAAAGAAAATTCAGGATAAAATAATTACTATTTTTACTGATCACTCAGGTGAGTCACCATTATCTGTATGTAACGACAACAAGAAGCCTGATTGGCCTGGGTTTGAAGCAGAATTGCTTGCAAATGGGATTTGTCGCCGTTTCAATAAATGCTTGTTATGTTCACGCTCAACGGTCTTTAGCGACAATATCCCCTTCGTCGTTGATCGATATATGTATCTGGAGCAACAACGTAGAATCATGCGGGAGGATGCGTTTGAATCGCTCTACGGTGATGAGTATCTTGCTGCGAAAGAAGTTATCGAAAGTTGGCCTTATCAAGAAGAGATTAAGGAGGCAGAAGAAAGAACGATCATGGAGGATTACCTTCTTCCCCCAATTATTTCGGAGTCATTTAAATGAATTTAATTGATTTTAGTTCCCATGATTTCAGCAGCAATGTATCTGTTTGGAAAGATATTTACTTTGAACAAGATGAATGGCACATTCAGTGGTCTCAATCTGAGCATACTTATTTTAATTTTGATGGCGTACAGCTCGACAACACAAAGTTAACGGATCATTCAGAACTATGTAGGTTTGCAAAAATTATGACCTACTATAATTTCCCCAAAAAAGTTAGATTGAATATTACTAGTTGGTCAACAACTTTTGCTCGCTTTAACGGAGTAAAGTCGTTTATTCAATATTTTCTTTGGCCAAATCAATTATTAACCGCCACATCCATATCGTCGGTCACTAAACACCAAATTGAAGACCAGCACCATATCTTGTTTGAACAGCTAAAGTTAGGTTTAAAAGGCTGTATAAGTCGTTACCGTAGCTATGTCGAATTTCTTGATGCTTGGTCGGACTTAACAAGAAGGGGTTTGCTTCCCAAGGAATATGAGTTGAATGTAAAATTAGAACTCATTCTGAATAAAAAAATTCGGACTCAAGCATATAAATACATTGATGAGATAGCTGATACTTGGCAACCCATGGACCCGGATAATCTTGAAGTAGCATACCAGGTAGCACATCAATATTTGTATGTTTATGCGCCGTGCATTATTAAATGCCAAGACCTAATTCGTAATAGACCTAAGCTTGGACTTAAAGACGATGCTAAGTCATATGGTATGGTTCGAGAAGATGGACAATCAAAAGCGTTGTTTAATACACTGCTCAAAATAGATGTACCGAAAATCGACGACTATACGAAGTTGTTTAATTTTTCGCCTGTTACTAAGAAAGTAACCTCAAAAGGCTACAGGCGAGGTTGGCAATACCGCACAACGATAAGTATTGCCGAAATAAGGCCTGCTGTAATTACACTTAAACGTTCATGTATATTTATTATAGCTTTGTTTACCGGGATGCGAAGACGTGAAATTGCTGAGTTAAAAGACAATCCAACCTTTAAAAAAAATGGCAGTAACTACCTTGCTATCACCCGTTTTAAGACCTCTGATGACGCTTCTGGCATCGGTAAGCCTGATGAAATCCCAGTGCCTCAAATAGTCAGTGATGCCATTAATGTTTTAATAGAGTTATTGGCCAAAAATCGACAAAATATGAACAGTGACTACCTTTTACTTTCTGATATATACAGTATAAAAAAGTATGAAAAAATCAAAATAGACACGGTAAGCAAAGATATAAAGTTTTTTTGCTTTGATACTACTGGCGAATATACACATGCCCACCAACTGCGTAAAACCATAGCGTGGCTGCTGATATCTAAAAGTGAACATAATATAGATCTTATTCGACAATTGTTCGGACACAAGTCGTATGGCATGACACTGCGATATATTTTGAGAAACGAATTGATTGTGAGCAGCGTAATGGAACTGCTGGAACACAATTACACTGAAGATCTTAATAATGTTTTTCAGGATATTGCTGACGGAAAAACAGTAGGTGATTTGTCGGACCGCCTAAAAGAACGTATGGAAAACCAAAAACATAAAGGTCAAATATTGGCCACGGATATTGAAAGTTTTATCCATGAGGCGCTCCAAGTTGGCGTACCGATGTTTATATCAAGACTGCCTATTGGTGCATTCTGCATAAAAACAGGCGAACAAAGTACGTTGCCACCCTGCATGGAAAAAAGCAATTCAGCTGCACCGCAGATTGAGTTTTGTAATTATAAAGAATGCTCGCATGTGCTGCATAACGATGAATCTATGGCCAATATCGCTTCACAGATTGCTTATTACGAAAAGAAAAAAGGATATTTGACTGAAGAAGCCGATGAGCGTGTAGTCGCTTATTACGAAACGGAAGTTATTGAACACCAGAAGCTGTTAGAGCGCCTCCGTCAAGGAGATAAGCCAGTAATGGAAGGGGCAGTTCATGCGCAAATCAATAGATGAGAGCATTGTTACCGATACAATCAATGAACTAAAGATTCTGAATGAATTCACAGTTAAAGCGCTTGCTAATGCACTGGGTGTTTCACGAGGATACTTGTACAAATATTTTGACCAATTACTTCCTAAAGTTGGAAAAAAATCAACCGAAACAGAAATACTTAGAGCAATTTCGGTTTTACGTGATAAGACGGGAAAGAATAAATTTGGGATAGGTGAAGTTGCGACACAGGCGAATATCAGTCGTCAATTGTTATCTCGTGATTACAGACATCTTTATCCATACATTGAAGGTAAATGTGATTTACCTAGCACAATTTCGAATATAAAAACCAGTCCACAGAGCGAAATAAGACAATTACATGCAGAAATAAAAAAGCTTATAGTGCAGCATAAGACAGAATTAAAAACACAAGAAAATCGTATTTTTACAGATCTTATGTTGCGAGATCTCAAGACTTTTTCGGCTCATGAGACTGATCTAACACTCAATAAATTGCAAACGCAAAACGATGAACTAAAAAGTCAAAATAGAAACCAATTAAATGAATTGGCGAGTATTAAAGCTAAATTGATAGAAGCAAAACATGACCTAGTTGGTGGGGTATCAACGAAAGTATTGGCTCATTTCAAAGCAAACTATAAATCTATTATAGGTGACTTGGATGAAAAAGAAGTATTCAAGCTATTCCTGTCCGCTGAAAAAAGAAATCTTGATGCGGCTATTGAAGCGTGCATAACCTCTAAACCAGATGCAGTATTGTTCATTCAATCATTTTTAACCTGCGATCTGGATGAATTGGCATTAAGAGTCAATGCTAAGCGTATTGTTATTATCGAAAGCAACTGTTTTCTGCCTAGATCATACAACGAGCTTGTTGATAATCTATCTGGTATACCAATTCATGCGTTTTCGGCCCAAAACCTAACGCTTGCAAAGGCAAGACATTATTGTAGAAAGCAATATGGCGGTGAAAAATTCAGTGATGAATTCTTACGTGCATTGCATGATAAAATAGCGCTCCCCTCGCTGAGGGATGGATTTTCCTCTGTAACTACCTTTGCCTCTGAAAACCTGTTTTCAGTTGTGAGATCATCATGAAAATAGTCCGTGATTTTGTAGAGTATAAATTTGAGCATCAAACCTTTGCCCATCACCTGTTGATGATTGAAGATGGTTCGACAAAAAATCTGTTGAGTGCTGCCAACATATATTTGAAACAGAATGCAAGCACAAGCGAACAAACCAGTGACCGTTATTCATCTCAAATAAAACGATTTCTTAAATTCTTGATTGAACAACGTGGCGACAGAAAGCTCGATCATAATATTTGGCGGCAAGCGACAGCAGCAGACATCAGAAAGTGGCAGGGAGCACAGGTTTCACAGCGAGATGAACAAAATCTGATAAAGCCGAATGATAATACCATCAGAAGTAACGCTAAAATTGTTCACCAGTTTTATTGCTGGGCAAGTGAAGCTGGCTTCCCAGTTGCATTTAATACGAAAACAAAAGATTGGAAGTTTAAATATAAAGATGAAAGCAAACTCATCAATATTATAAGCATGATTTCTGGCTCACATGCGGATCATGCCAACATCGACCTCGGCGGAAAAAACACTCGTAAACAAAGTAAATCTGAAATGTTGAGCATGTCAGATGAAGACATCGGCAGATTAATGAACGCTTACAAAGATGCTGTTTATCCTGCAATTTTAATGCTCTCGTTGGCTACTGGTATGCGTGAAGGAGGATGCGTTACGTTCCCTTACATTGGCTCAGGCGTCAATGGGCATATCAGGACATTCCCTGACATTAAAAATGAATTGAAAAACGGAGATACAGCCAAAACATTTAGCTTTACCGTTACAGAAAAAAGATCAACAGAACGAACGCTACAAGTGAATATGGCAGCCTGGCAATCAATTTGTAAAGCTTACTTACCCCTATTCTATGAACGCAAGAGGAGGTTCGAAAAGAAATTTCCAGGGGAGAATGCTAACGCTCATTTTTTCTTAAAGAAAAATGGTGAACCCGTTACTGCAACAAATGTCAGCGATCAAACATACCTTGCGAAGCTACGCATTTTCAAAAGCGATAACACACCGTTTCCATGGACTTTTCATTCAGCCCGTGCCTGGTATGCAACAAGCTTTATTATCAGACACTTAAGTGTAAAAGAAATAAACAACATGCACTATGATGCAGCAGTAGAGGAACAATTACGCAAACAGTTGGGCCACAAAGACATCAAAACGACTTATATGCATTATATTCGACAAGCATCATTAGTATTAGCCCTACGAGAGGGCCAAATTGATTATACGCTAGGGAAAGATTTCGCATTCTTTGATTCCCTCCAAGCTTAATAGGAGGCTGTTATGGCTGAAAAGAAATTAACGCTGGAAGAGCTTGATCAAGTGGGATTAGCTTGCATCGAAATAGACTGGGAAAACAATCAGAAACTGACGACTTTATTTCATTATTATTCTGAGCAGAACAAGCCGTTGCCTGCATGGGGTGTAAACAATAATGGCGATGCTCTTCCGAATCTCAGTTTGCTTGCACGTCTCGGCAAAATCAAACAAGGAAAACAGGTTTTCAAAACTCGTTACGCTCGTGACATGCTTGATGAGACCATTCGTATATGCAACATTGAAGACCTTTCAAAGCTTAACGAAAAAGATGAAACGCAAGTCGTGCGTAAGCATCTTCAATCAAGCGTGGATGAAGCCCGTTTCAATGCCAGTGTAACAGACAAAAAGTTGAAAGAAGCGCTTGTTAAAGCTGATGCTTTGGCTGATGAAAATCGACGGTTGTCGAATGAGAACGTCGAATTAAAAGCTAAACTTGCTGTAGCGAATAACAAAACAGAGAATGCTGAAAAGAAGCTCATCAAAGGAAGTCATCAAGAGCGTTCGTTTTTAAAGCGAGTGTTTTAATGACAGAGCTCAAACGCGCTCCGTTTGACATTGAAATCATGGTCACCAGTCAGACGCCCGGTTTCAACGGCTCACAAATTATTCACGGCAAACAAAATGGTTTACTACACAGCGTACTGGCACGCTCATATGTATTGTCACGACCAGCGCAAGCAGGCGAATGGTGGCGCTTTACCGGAGAATGGGATACAGACCCCCGCTACATCAATCAAGTCATTGCTAGTCACGGCGAGCCAATTCCTGTGCAAGGAGAGCGATTAGCTGAATACATCGTGCGTCATCCGCAGTTGCGCCTCGGTAAAAAAGGAGTTCGTATTGGTAGAAACACTTGGAATGCGGCAATTGTAGCTGCAAAAGGTCCAGACCAACTGGCTAAGCTCATAGACGAAGAAGATCGGGAAGGTATCCGGTCGCTGGGTGTTGGACGTTTAACACATAATATTGAACTTGTATTGAGTCGCTGGGCTATCCTGCGCGGTGAATTAGCAGCTGTTGCGCTGCTTGCGAAACATCAGATCAGTAAACGTCTGAGTTATCGTCTTATCAAACAATATGGTGAAACTCTACCGTTAATACTGCGCACTAACTGTTACAAGATGCTCGCGTATGACACTAACACAAAATCACTGTTCGACAGTTGTGAGAATATGGCAGATGCTATGAATTACGAGGTTAAAGATCCACGTCGTCTGCAAGGTGTGATTGATTATATACTCAATTACAGACTCGAAAAGTTTGGTCATACTGCTATATGGCGTGAAACACTTCTAAAAGCGCTTGTACTTCATTTTAGGAATGATTCTGTAGCAGAACGTGCAATCGAGTTAGCATTAGCTTCAGGAGCATTGCAGGAGACACCAGAGCTATTGTTGCAGTCACGTCCAGTGGCCTATGCCGAAGCGATGCTTGAAAGGCGTTTTGTCACGATGATCAAAACGAAAAATCAACATGACAAGACACTAATTGACAATATAGCAAGAGAAGCCCCATCCGTATTTTCTATGTCTGAGTATTCGAAAGCAGTCGCGACTAAAAATAAAACTGACACCCCCCCCAAAAAAATTCAGCTCACCGAAGAACAGAAAAGCGCGATTCAACTACCTTTTCAACAACGTTTATCTATCATAACCGGTGGAGCGGGCACAGGTAAAACAACCGTAATATCAAGCGTTGTTAGGCTCGCTCAAGCTCTCAATGTTGATGTTTTTCAGATGGCGCTTTCAGGCCAAGCATCTGATGTAATGCGGCAATATAATGATGAACATGACATTAACTGTCTCTCTAGAACAATTCACTGGTACATCGTACCTCTTGAGTTAGCCGATGAAGAGCCTGAAATAGAAAGGAAGCCTCGAAAAGAGTTCAATGAGTTTTCTGAAAACTGTCTCGTTATCATTGATGAAAGTTCGATGATCGACTTGGCTTTGATGTGCCGCTTGCTTTACCGTTTGCCAAAGTCGGTTCGCATATTGATGGTCGGTGATCCGAATCAAATACCACCAGTGGGTGCGGGTCTGGTATTTCACTTGTTGTGTCACAGTAAATCCGTGCCTATTGCGAGGTTGACGCAAGCCCATCGTAGTGCGGCAGAAACCGGCATCCCTGATATTGCTGACAGCGTGAGCCGGGGCGTTGTCCCAGTACTGCCACTTTTTGATTTGGCGGCTCCCGCCCCAAATCATGGCGTATTTTTCCTCCCTACAAAAATCAACAAGAATGATCGACATTCATTAGCCAAGGTAATCTTTCAAGTTGCTGATAAGCTGGACTTGGAACGCACTCAAATACTTACGACACATCGCAAAAGTTCAAATAAATGGGGGCATATTGTTCAGTCTATTCATCACATCAACGATTATTTTCAATCCCAATTGACAAACGACAAAACGGCGGGATTAAAGACATGGGGTATTAATGAAGGCGAACCAGTTATTGTTAGAAAAAACGTGATCAGTGTCGGCGGCAATGGGTTTGATTTGTTTAATGGCAGTTTGGGAACATTGACATCCGCTAGTGCTCCTTACAGTTTTAAATTTGCTGACGGCGAACGTCAATTGGAAGACATCGATATAGCAAAATTAGGGATCATGCTGGGTTACGCACTGACCGTTCACAGCTTTCAAGGTTCAGCAGCTGAATGTATTGTGATTGCTATCGCGAAATCGACCTTACTAGAGCGAAGCTTGTTATACACGGCGCTGACTCGCGCAAAAAAAACTGTCGTATTTGTCGGTGACCCACAAGCGTTTAGCGATGCAATTACTGCTGATCCAAAATGGAAAACGATACAGACTGCATTGAATGTTGAAAGATCATTTGAGCTTTAACGCTCACACTCGAACTTACGGTTTGAAATGATAAGCTTTGTCCTAATATGACAAGCCGCTTTGAGTAATCAGGTTTCACATTCATTCGACCATTTGCCATCTAGGGTGATAAGTTTCTTTTTTGACCTGATAGTTGCCCATATTGTTTAAAGGTGGCTATCCTCAGGAGCACAACAGATAATCATGGAGAATATAGCCTGTAGGTGGCCACCTGAAGAGTTTCAGACCAACTTCAGGAGCACAACATTACGAGTAGGTCTGTCCGCAGTTTGTAAAAAGCACAAGTCGAAAATGTTACATAAGCTTGCAAATAGAGGGTTTGCGCCTTGAGAAAATGTCAGGTAAGGTTATAAAACCAGTCGCGATTCTTACTGATTTTGAAATATATATTGCTGGCGATATAGAGCCAGGTGTTATTAAAGCTACACGAGGTAAAATAGCCGCATAAATGTCCTATATGGAGATTTCACGTCGACTGGAGCACAGCTTTCTCTAAACACGATGCTATCAAGCGATGAAAAGAGTTTTGTTGCGATGTTTGCCATCCGATGGCTGACCTACTTTACCGGAGCAGGGGCTCTCACAAATGTAAATATTGACCCGGCTCGACAGCACACCTCTTTTTTTCTCCATTTATCCTTGCCCAAATAAACAGGGTCAGACTTAATTTAGACGATGATGAGTAGCCAGCCCAATTTTTGGTCAGAGCGATCACTTTAAACCGTCGCCCTTTTATTGCAGTATATTGATAATAATTTCGAATTTTATTACATATACTGCATGTTATGTGTAAGCAAGCAACGATAAGGTGAAGTATGATATATGCTCGTGAGTATAAGCAATTGACTACAACCCCACTACCTAAAAACATGACTATTTCTAAAGTCATCGAGCTCGGCTTGCCCCTAGATGCCGTTGATAGAATGACTAAAATTTTAGGTATCAATAAGTCAGGTGTTGCAAATTTGCTGAGCGTTACGCTCTGTTCATTGCAGCAATTAAAGAAAAACGATCACGGCAATTCTCGCTTAAGCAATCAATTAACAGATCGTGCATTTCAGCTAACCCACCTAATGAATGAAATCACTGAAACCTTTGGTAGCCAAAAAGCTGCTGTAAAGTGGATGAATACTTCTAACATTGGATTACGGGACGAAAAACCGCTATCGCTATGCAATAGCTTTACAGGCATGGAAATGGTGCGTAATTCTGTTAATCGGTTAAAGTACGGTATGACTGCATAATGAAGTTGTATCGTTTAGCACATGCGATGCGATGTCATTATTCAGTATTATGACCGGCTGATCGCTCAACTTGCACATCGGACTATGGCTTCTTGGTGCCCAAGCTGTGCCCCCCTCCAAAAAACAATAATAGATTGGAAGGAGCATAAATCTGACGGGCTATATAGCAGCCAATTTCAACCTTATAAACTACTTTCATTAGAAAACAGGGGAATACATCGCTTGTATTTCCACCCTCCCCTTTTACATCCGACTTTTCACACTGCCTGGGCACAAACTTGTCCGGTAAACAGTATTTTAATTTGGTCAACAGCTGTTGTCTAAATTAATCTTCTAGCAGTAATAACAAAACTGTCCATTAAACGAAGATTAAGAGGCGTTTTCAGCACTGGACTAGAACGGTTATAGCGCGTCAATCTATTTTACCGGTCACAGAATCAGATATGGAGATGACTAACCGGTTGACTGCCGGCTTGATCCGGAAAATTTTCTGTAGGTAAAGTAAGGCCATTAGCGTGGCACCAACTACGGCGCACCGGAGCGGTAAATATGCTTGCCAGTGGCTTGGTGAGCGAGGCTTCTCTTCAGTACCAACTTAAGAACGCCTATCGCGCCATGGGCCAATACTACGGTAAAAACTATTATCGCCTAAAAGAGCCCTTGAATGATGAGGCTCTTGGCTATTACCTGCGTGAAATGTACCAAGCAGTAGTACGCGAATTTAAGTTCTCGCAATCCGATCAATATGTTTCTCCTCATGGGAGAAGCGGAAGGATCAGATTCTTCACGAGATATCTGAAAAAGATCATAAGCAACTAATCAACGCGGCGAAGGCTTGTCGGATAGTTTACCGGCAAATTTTCTTAGCTGCTTACGCAAACTCTGCGCCACCGCGTCCGCTGGGTGACATCAGCAATATCAGCTCTTGCCTGGGCTTTGGTGCAGGCAGCCCCTACCCATCAACTTTGCTAGATACAGCCAAACTCCCGTTGATCAAGCAACTTAAATCTGCGGTAGCGCTTCAACTACAGGGTGCAGAGGTAGATTCGCCGCTACACGAGTCCCTTCAGGCACAACTAGAATCCGCGGAGAGAGCAATCTATGTCATCGAAACAAACTGAACCACGAAAAATGAGCAAGGCAGAACTGAAATTCAGGGAAGCCTTTGAGCATCTCAAGACAGGTAAACCCGACATTCTGCCAAAAGGTAAGACTCCAGAGGTGCAGCGCGATAAGGCGCTCGGACAATTACTGGACGCCCAGGCGTGCATTCTTGAGCTTACTTTGGAGAACCAACGGCTCCGTGCCCAATTGCCATTGAGCAATGTCAGGCACCTTTCAGTCCCAAATAATTTAACTTGAACTCGCAAAATACTAGGCAAAACCATAATTAGTGGTATGCTCCGGAGTTACTTTTAAAACCAAATGCTAGAGGCACAGCCATGATCCGTTGCTATCTCGCCCGCATGATGGGCGAACACAAGATGCGTATTGCCGACGTTGCCAGAGAAACGGGGCTTAGCCGCGCCACGGTGACTCTACTTTATAAAGAAACGGCCCAGAAAGTAGATCTGGAATCCATTGAGAAGCTGTGCTTGCTGTTTGACTGTCAGGTAGGCGACTTACTTGAGCTGACTCAATAATAAATAAGGTTGCCCGTTAAAAGATAAAGAGCATTTGACAAGGCATTTAACGACACCTAGTAATCAAATTAAAACAGGAACAAAAGCATGACAAGCAAGCAACAACGCGCCGCCCTGCAACGCCAAATATGGGCCATTGCCAACGATGTGCGCGGCTCAGTTGACGGCTGGGATTTCAAACAATATGTCCTTGGCACCCTTTTTTATCGCTTCATCAGCGAAAACTTTGGCCTATATATAGAGGCGGATGACGATAGTATTATTTACGCAAAGCTCAGCGATGAGGTTATCACTCCAGACATCAAAGACGACGCCATCAAAACTAAGGGTTACTTCATCTACCCCAGCCAGCTGTTCGCCAATGTTGCCAAAAACGCCAACAACAACGAAAGTCTGAACACCGATTTGGCCACGATCTTTTCCGCTATCGAAGCCTCGGCCAGTGGCTACCCCTCCGAAGGCGACATCAAAGGTCTGTTTGCCGATTTCGATACAACCAGTAACCGACTCGGTAATACCGTTAAAGATAAAAACCTTCGTTTAGCAGCGGTACTGAAAGGCGTGGCAGGCTTGGATTTTGGCCATGACTTTTATGAAAAGAGTGATGCCGCTCAAATTGACCTGTTCGGCGATGCCTACGAATTCCTCATCTCCAACTATGCTGCCAATGCCGGTAAATCCGGTGGTGAATTTTTCACTCCGCAACACGTTTCCAAGCTAATTGCTCAGCTTGCCATGCACAAGCAAACCAGCGTCAATAAAATTTACGACCCGGCTGCCGGTTCCGGCTCGCTGCTGCTGCAAGCCAAAAAGCATTTTGACGCGCATATTATTGAAGAAGGCTTCTTTGGCCAGGAGATCAACCACACCACGTACAACTTAGCCCGTATGAATATGTTTTTGCACAACATCAACTACGACAAGTTCAATATGCAACTGGGCAATACCTTAATAGACCCGCACTTTCTGGATGACAAACCATTTGATGCTATCGTCTCCAATCCGCCCTATTCGGTGAAGTGGATAGGGAGTGATGATCCAACCCTGATTAATGATGATCGCTTTGCACCCGCCGGTGTGCTCGCGCCCAAATCCAAGGCCGACTTTGCCTTTGTGCTGCATGCACTGAGTTACCTCTCCAGCAAAGGCCGAGCCGCCATTGTCTGCTTCCCCGGTATTTTTTACCGTGGCGGTGCTGAGCAGAAAATCCGCCAATATCTGGTGGATAACAACTATGTGGAAACGGTAATTTCACTCGCACCCAACCTGTTTTTTGGTACCTCCATAGCTGTGACCATTCTGGTGCTCTCCAAACATAAAACCGATACCACCACCCAGTTTATTGATGCCAGTGGTTTATTTAAAAAAGAGACCAATAACAACACGCTTACCGATGAACATATCCAGCAAATCATGGCGGTGTTTGATAGCAAGGAAAACGTCGATTACTTTGCTAGATCAGTGCCTTATGAAGAAGTTGCCAACGACTACAACCTCTCTGTGAGTTCTTATGTGGAAGCTAAAGATAACCGGGAAGTGGTGGATATTACCCAGCTCAATACTGAGCTAAAAATCACCGTCACAAAAATTGACCAACTGCGTACCGATATTGATGCCATTGTTGCAGAAATTGAAGGCGATGAGGTTGAGGAATGAGCGACATGAGCTTTTTGGAAAATATGCTTGATGGTTTGCAGGTAGTTTGGAAGTCTATTGGAGACGTTACTCTACGTACCAATAATATTAAGTGGCGGGATACTACACGCGCCTATCAATATATTGACTTAACCTCGGTAAGCATTGAAACCAATAAAATTATAGAAACTACAGAGGTGACAGCTCACAATGCACCCAGCCGGGCGCAGAAACTTGTTGAGAAAGATGATGTAATTTTTGCAACCACTCGCCCCACTCAACAACGCTATTGCTTAATTAATGAAGATTATTCTGGAGAGGTTGCAAGCACTGGCTACTGCGTTTTACGACCGAAAAAAGATGAAACGCTACCCAAATGGATTTTACACTGGATTTCCTCTAGCGAATTCAAAAAATATCTTGAAGAAAATCAAAGTGGGTCAGCATATCCAGCAATATCTAACGCAAAGGTAAAGGAATTTAAAATCCCCATCCCTTGTCCTGAAAACCCAAAAAAATCGCTAGAAATCCAAGCCGAAATCGTCCGCATTTTGGACACATTCACCGAACTGACCACCGAACTGACCACCGAGCTTAAAACCCGCAAAAAACAATACAACTACTATCGCTACCAGTTGCTGAGTTTTGATGAAGGGGAAGTGGGGAGGAAGGCGTTGGGGGAGCTGTGCAGTATTGGCGTAGGGCAAGCCCCAGCTGGAAATGAGATAGGCGAATACGCATTTGTTAATGCAGGAACAACGCCATCAGGTTATGTATCTGCCCATAACACCGAGCCAGATACGATTACAACGCCTTCGCGTGGGCAAGGCGGTATTGGATATGTGGGCTATCAAACCACTCGTTTTTGGTGTGGTCCCCTTTGCTATAGAATCCGCAGTACGAGTAAATTGCTTTCAACTCGTTTTCTTTATCATGTCATGGCTAATGCCATGAAGGACATAGTAGGGCTTGCGAATATGGCAGGAGTGCCAGCATTGAACAAAAAGGATTTGATTGGATTTCCAGTGCCCATTCCTTCCCCCACAGAACAAGAACGTATCGTTGCCATCTTGGATAAATTCGACGCCCTCACCAACGTCATCAGCGAAGGCTTGCCGCGCGAAATTGCATTGCGCAACAATCAATACGAGTATTACCGCGACTTGCTGTTGAACTTTCCCAAGCCGGATGAAGAGGTAGAGGCCTGATATGAGCAAGGAACTAAAGGATATAGCCCAGCAGCTAAAAAACGCCAATAAAAAAGTGCAGTTAATCTATGCATTTAATGGCACGGGTAAAACTCGCTTGTCGCGAGAATTTAAGGTGCTGATAGCGCCAAAAAATGATGACGATGAGGGAAGTGATGAAGTTGATCAACCTGAGTTGTCACGCAACAAAATCCTGTATTACAACGCATTTACAGAAGACTTGTTCTATTGGGATAACGATTTGAACGGCGATGCCGAACCGAAACTTAAAATTCAGCCGAACTCGTTTACGGATTGGATTCTAAGAGATAGGGGGCAGGATCGGAATATTGTTGAAAATTTTCAGCGCTATACCGATGATAAACTAACGCCAACTTTCATTGAAGAAGACAGGTCAATACACAGAAACGGAAAACGTATTGTAACGAAAACTTTCCCGGAAGTGACATTTTCATTTGATCGTGGAACCGAGCGAACAGGCAGTGTAAAAATCTCTAAGGGTGAAGAAAGTAATTTTATCTGGAGTGTTTTTTACACTCTATTGGAAGAGGTTATTTCTATTCTGGATGAGGCTGACCCTAGTAAACGCGATGATAATCAGTTTGATAATTTAGAATATGTATTTATAGATGATCCTGTAAGCTCACTGGATGACAATCATGTGATTGAGTTGGCAGTTAACTTAGCTTCCTTAGTTAAATCGAGCGAATCTGATCTTAAATTTGTCATAACGACACACAACCCACTTTTTTATAACGTTCTACATAATGAGCTGAATAACAAATTCTATAAAGAGCAGCCTGATGGAACCGATAAACTCATATACAAACCCAACAAATCTAAAAATTATCGGCTCGATAAGAAAGCTGACGGTCTATTCGAAATAGAAGAGCAGTCACGCGATTCACCTTTCTCTTACCACCTGTATTTATTGTCCGAGATTCAAAGCGCTATCGAGAGCGGTCAAATTAGAAAATACCACTTCAACTTTCTTAGGAACATCTTAGAGAAAATGGCAACATTCTTGGGTCACAAGAAATGGCCAGACCTTCTAGCCAAAACAGAAAATGGGCAACCAGACCCATTCGTAAATAGAATTCTTAATCTTTCCAGTCACTCTGCCCATGCGGGTGAGGAAATCGCAGATGTAGAAGATAAAGATAAAGATAAACTGGATGATTTAGTGAAATATTTGATCGAAACCTATGGTTTCAGGAAGCAGGAAGCACAATGACCAACTACAAAACCATCGCCGAATCGAACAACTTTATCGTTCTGGATAAATATAACAAAGAGTGGAAAGTGCCCGAGAGCTACCAGAGTGAAGATGCGTTAGAGCGTGAGCTTGTCCAGGATTTGCAAAATCAGGGCTATGAGTACCTGCCTGGTCTGAATAACCCGCAGGCCATGCTGGCCAATGTACGTGAGCAGTTACAAAAACTGAATCATGTTCAGTTTGCCGAAGGTGAGTGGCGACGTTTTGTGGAAACTTATCTGGATAAACCCAGTGACACCATCCTGGATAAAACCCGCAAGATCCACGATGACTATATTCACGATTTTGTCTTTGACGATGGTCGCATTAAAAACATTTATCTGCTGGATAAAAACAACATCACCCGCAACAAAGTTCAGGTGATCAAGCAGTTTGAACAAACCGGCAGCCATGCCAACCGTTATGATGTGACTATTCTGGTGAATGGCTTGCCGCTGGTACAAATCGAGCTGAAAAAGCGTGGTGTGGCCATTCGTGAAGCCTTTAATCAGGTGCATCGTTACAGCAAAGAGAGCTTTAACAGCGAGGATTCGCTGTATAA
>TARA_R110001592_G_scaffold27763_3_pt1 | contig 16228 bp, 10 predicted proteins | sample TARA_R110001592 | Tara Oceans TARA_R110001592 (sample SAMEA4398387) | marine metagenome | biome: Polar Biome; feature: [SRF] surface water layer (ENVO:00010504); material: water (ENVO:00002006), including particulate matter (ENVO:01000060) such as... | depth 5 m
TTCACTTCCGGCGGGTTCTGCTCTAATTTATGAGATCGAATTGATCAGTATTAACAATGAATGAGCATGCGTTTTGGAAACAAAGCTGACACGCATGGCGCTTTTAAAGCACCATGCGGCATTATTGGCGTAGGAGAACGCTGCGGCTTAACCAAAGCGTGATCCGCTTCCGCCGTTTTGAGCGAAAGCTCTAGCGCTGCCGGAACCTCCGGCAGCGCTGATTTTTTAGTGTGCCCAGAATATATGCACTTCGTCATAAGTCGTTTCAATGGTGTAGATATCACCACTTAGCGCCATATCACGCCCCATGCGTTCATAATCGATGTAATACTGTAAATGCTCTGGAATCTCTGTTGTGCCGTCGGTCAGTTCCTCGGCGTAATCCGCAAGGGACTTATAGCAACCGGAATAACTCTCTTCCATGGCTTTGCGCGCATCGTCAAGACTGCCGCCAAACTGGTTTAGCAATTCCCCTGCAAGCTCTGGATATTCTTCTATAAAACAGGCAATTTCTTGTACTGATTGAATGCCTTCGTATTCACTTACACCGTAACCGCCAAAGCCTTCATAATCATGAATGGCGTACTCTTCCGCGTCTGGCTCTGGACTACTGCTAAGCATTTGATTGATTTGCTCTTGGATATCGTCAAGGTCTTGGGTCGCATCAATCCATTCCCCATGTAACTTACCGTTATTATAAGCCGCCAAACATGCCACATAAATTCTGATTTCTTCACACATAGTCTTGTTCCTCTTAATCGCTGTTGAAGTTCTTAGCGAAGCGTTTTGCCTCGCGCATGAACTTCTGGCGACTAGGCCGACTAGGCGGGGGTGAAAAAATCCAGAAAAATTGCGGAGGGTCTATCCAGCACATGCGCCAGATGGAAACCGTCATTATTCTTGATTTTGAGGGGATGCAATGCCCTTCATCTCTTCGGGGACACCAAGCGCCTGCAAGGTGTGAAAAAGACTTTTCTCTAACAAATAGACCGGCTCGATTTCGAGCCGCCATCACGTCAATCAGTCATCTCTACCACCTGAGACTAAGAGGCGCGCATCACGCCCTTTAATCAGCGGCGATAAAGACGCAAGTGATCATTAGACCTGCAAGCGTGAATCTCACGCTTCTCCAATATATTTCGACCAAGTGGGTGCAGCTCATGAGTCTTTGCGTCCCAACGGCCTAGATAAGGTCGTGAATAAACGCGGCCTCCGATAGCAGGAGGTAACAATGAGATTGATAACAAGATTTGAGATGGTAGCAAAAAACGAAAGTGAGCTGTATTCGCTACTAAGAGAAGCTTTTAACGAACTTGCCAGAAGTGAGCCTGATACTCATCAGCGAAGAAACGCTCTGGCATCCATCGAAAACATCCAGGCAGAGCTATGTGCTCACGCTCCCCAGATTTGAGCGCAAGTCCGCCAATTGCTGGCGACCTTAATAACGTTTAGAAGCAATACGCATCGGTCATAACCAGATCAAATAAAACTCTAAACATGCACTAAACTGCACCTTGCAATGAAAAAGGGTTTTCCCCTGGACCGATATAGGTAACATCTATATTTTGTCCATCAGCATTTACAACAACATAATAAATACCGCCATTTAGCAGATTTAGGCCGTCTTCTGATTGCCCGACGATATCACCATTAGCTGCTACTATGTTTGTCTGGCCATCATTGCTATTTATTAGCCTTAATACGGTGGATGGTGCAGGCGCAGCTTGTGGGAATCTCCAAGCTACTGGTATAACCGTACTTTCCTGACTCCATATCGTAGAGCCTGATGGACGATATTCTTCAATAAAACTCTTCCACATAGATGCTGTCTGTGGTGTTGGCCAAACACCTGACAACGTATTCTGTACAACCATTTCTGATCTTAGCCATACATTTAGAGTAAGTGAAGTCGTAAATGTCGCGGCACAATCATTTACAGCCTTGATTGCCGCTTGCCTTGAATTAAAACCTGCTTGCATAAGCATAGCGGCAGACCTATTTAGGCTTCCATTTTCAACAGCAGGAACAACCAATCCCGTTTCAAAGTCATCTATAGTCATCCCTTCAAAAATGTCATCATGATTAGCCTCCGCTCTGACCCGTACAGCTTCCATTCCCCACGGCAAGCGGTAAACAAGTCCGTCCTCGACAAACCGAAGCACATCTCCAATATCACCAACACTAATATTTACTATAGGCTCGCCTTTAAGCCAAAGAGCCAATATGTCTTTCCAGTTATCTGGAAAAGTGATTGGAGTAAAAGGTTCGATCTGAAAAATAAGATCGGCAAGTTGGGTGGTGGCAGAAATCGCCTCTTGTTCATTTCCTTCGTCAATATGCACATTTACTGCAATAAGTAAATTATTTGCATCAACCGCTATTGCATCTAGTTTCTGCCCAGTATCAAGTCCCACACCCGCAAGAAAATACCCTCTCCTTTGAGCTGATGTACTATTAATCCAGATGTGCTTAGCTCTTTGAGCTAGCGCTGTATTGAGTAGGCTCTGAATTCCCTCTTCTTCTCTTGCCAATCGTCTTTGCCAAAGTGATGAGGCCAATATCTCATCTAGCAATTCTGGTATTTCTGCTTCACCTACATCACTCTCACCTATAAGACTGAGTATTGCACCGTCTAGGCTTGACACATATTTTGACCATTTTCGTAACTGCCGAGCTTGTTCTTCATCATTTTCTCCTGCCACTTCATGAAAAATCCATCCGCTCGCGTTATTTGCAACATACTCAACGAGCTCAGCTAAAGGTGGGTTTCCCCGGTTTTTATGCATGCGGAGAACCAACGAATAAACTAGACGAAGAAGACCACTCTCCATGTTTCTTGTTTTTGTCTCATTTATCAATCCTTGCCATTGCCCTCGTCTCCAATCATGCCTATCAAATATTGGATAAATTACCAACCCCTGGATATCCACAAAGGCCCTACCGGCTCTTCCAATAACATTTTTAAATTCCGAAGATTTGATTACTTTGCGTTTCCCTGAATCAGAATCAAATCTATCCAAAGAATGGAAAAGAATAGCGGTGGCAGATAGATTTAAGCCTTGGGCTAATGTCGGTGACGATATCGTAAGTCTCAAAACACCATCCCGTAACAATTTTTCTATTTCTTTCCTGAACGGTGTTGGTAAAGAACCATGGTGTACTGCTACGCCAATATTCAGGCATTTAAGTATAGGATGCCCTTCACCTAGCCACTCCAAACCTAGTGTCTTAGCCAGCTCCAGTCTATCTTCTGGCACTGACAATACGGACGGCAATGCCCCTCTTTTGTTTAGATCAACAATAATTCTTGCAAGCGGCTCCACTGATGATTTTTGTGGGCAATAAATTAGTACTGTGTGATCATCGTCCATTAACCGCCATGCAGTTGCCAATGATAGTTCTTGGGCATTTTTCGGAAATGGTGTTGTTCTGACACCAGGATTTGGTAGCGACGGTATGGATGCCTCGATAAATCCAGGGACGAATGATTGTTCTTCACCCACCGTTATATCAAGTTTCCCTCTTTGACCACGCCATACAACTTCCCCAAACAATAAGTCAGTTGGTCTCCACTCGCTTTTTACCGCTTCTCCTTCTTCATCCTGCCTTAACCATTTAACGAAATCTTCAAGTTGATCTCCTTCCGGTAGAATCGCTGAAAGGCACACTATTCGGCGTAAATCTGCGTCTGGTCTCTTAAGTAAGCGCTGTATTTGCACTTCATATCTGATCTCGCGTTCATTCAAGCCGATCATATGACCCTCATCCAGAACAATTAGCCCAACGTCATCAATCAAAGACGGATCGTTACGCAGTGCAAAATCTAGTTTTTCTGGCGTGCCAACTACAATATCTTTGGTTCTAATCGCATCTTGCTCAAAATCACTTGTACCAATACTGCCATAGAGCGTTGAAACACTCTTACCCAACGGTGTAAATGTTTTTCGCAGCCCGACTTCAGTTTGTGCAGATAATGCTCGCAAAGGCGTTACAAAAAGAACTCTCTGTCCCGCTGCCAGACATCGTAGAATACAGAGCTCTGCAATACGCGTTTTGCCAGCGCTGGTAGGCAAAGACACCACCAAATTGTCCGATTGATCGATTGCCCTTTTAGCTCCCTCTATCTGAGAAGGCCAGAGGTCTATCTCTGATTTCTTCCTTGCGTAGAGAAGGGCAATAAAATACCAGCGCAATGCCTGCCAATCTGACCCATTGCCATCAGGAGGCTCTAAAGGCAGGATTTTATGGAAGCATGAAGACCATAGATCGCCTATAAGATGGATAGTGATACGATGTATCCACCATTGAGGAACCATGTTCAGGTCACTTGTACTGTCAAGGCCGATTTTTAGCGTTTCAATAGATTGAATTAGAAAGTTTTCTTCCCCTCGCTCCAAAGCCATCAAGAAAAGGGACAATGCGGAATAATAGTTATCGGTTAAGGCTGTATCTACTATTGAAAGTTCGATGGATTCATCGCTATAGTCATCAGGCAGAACGTCGCCACCTCCGACAGCATCAACCTGGTCAACTTTGTGATCTATATTATTTGCTAAATTTTCATCAGACCCAAGCTCGTTGAATTTCCATTCTAAGATATCCTCTTCTAATGAATCCAAATCACGTAGGATAACTTGGCATAAGCTCCTTTCAATAGAGCTGATATTCCCTTCATTGAGAGTGCCGCGAAGAAGGGAATACGCTTTTGCTGAATATTGGGCAAGGTGGTAGGCAGATGCAGCCAAAACATTGTGGAAACCATACGCAACATCATTATGATCGCCCTTGTGAATAACATCTTCAATAGAGTGTCCCGCCTTTGAAAAGGCTTCTCGATATATTTGAGGATTTCCACCCATTTCTCGAAGGCGTAGTCCCATACCAATGAGAGAATACCCATAAGACAAAAGGTCGTAACTAAGTTCTGGCGAAAAACCTGGAGCATTGGGCGGTAGCACTCCATCTTTCCATATCATAGATCGTGCCTGACCTCGATCGAGTAATCGTCCTCTAAATCCCGGTGATATAGCCTCAGTTATATCTGACTCAAGTTCTTCAATCGTCGAGGCCATTTTCTACCTCTTCAAAAACGTCCGCAATAAATTTTTGATGCAATTTGATCCTTAGACCAACTGAATGTTGCCTGATATCACCATCATAGGCTGCCAATATTTCCTTTTGTAAATTATTGGGATTACTTCCTGTAAATGTGAAAAGCATGTGCTCCATTTGTTGCTTTGCGATACCATCTTTAAGTTGTGCATCATCTATTAGATCGGCAAGCTTGGTATTACCGCTTTCCCTTATTCGATCCGCAACAAATGCTAGTGCATGAGGGGCGGGCCTTCCGTCATCAGCATCGAGAGCTTCCCGTGCTTCGACTAAAACCTGCCTTCCTAAAGATGCCCTACTCTTTGCTTCAGTTTTAATAAAGCGGGGTTTATGATTATTTTCTGGTGATAGAATTCCAATAACATCATCACCTCGCATAGCCATTTCCCTATGATCATGCCAACGTAGTTTCCTTATCGGAACGCTAAATTGTGTTTTTGACTCAATATATTCTGTCGCCAATATTTCGCCCAAGTCACCAGAACGAAGCGTTTTTGTTAGTGGTAGTTTTGTGCGTAATTTTTGGGCAGCCGCAGGTTTCCCTAGCCTCTCCAATGTATGAGCAACTGACTCTGGGTCAATGTAGTGATTTGGAACTACTGCCGCTACATCTTCGACGACAGGTTCGTGGTCTTCATCCAGTAGATTTACAGCATTATAGTTATGACCGTTCACGGCTTCCGTTGAAATATCGAACCAGTCATCAAAAATACTCATCAGAGTCCGCCCTAACTTCTACATAAAAAATCTATAATCATATACTTCATTCACAATATTCGGTGTTTGCTTGACCACATTGGCAAATACTTGTGAATAAACAAGTGTTACTGGCAGCGTCTTGTAAAGTGTATTGTTATTCCAATCGACTTTTGTCAACGTCAGAATACTCGAACAGGTATCGTGCCAACCACCTTGCCCTGAAAAACGTCGCAACAGAATGGGACTGGGAATTGGTTTAAGTGGGGCTTCCTTAAAAACAGGCTGGTTTTCACGTTGCTGATTAATCCCCATGACACTTCCTTGCGTCCACAATAAACACTCCGTACCTGTTAACGGCTGATATAAACCTCGTACTACTGGGTAACTTGCTGGCGCTGATCTTTGTCCTTGATTTCGAGCGGCATCCACCTTTAGGCCATACCAATTCGGATTCTTTACTATTTGTATAAGTTCTATCTCTGTCTTTCTGCCAAAAGCATCAAATGCGCCTTGAACTTCATCTTCTGTAAAATGAGTTGCCTTGTGTACAAATATTTTCCTTGGCATTCTTCCATTATGGCCATTCTGATAAATATGTAGGCTCTTAGAAAGAACAGACTGCATCTCTTGATAGCTTAGATAGGGATTACCTTTTCGGTCTGTCTCGAATTCACGTGTGTCATAGGCAATAAACTCGAACCCGGTGCCATCCGGGTCAAAAACCTGACTACAGCAAGTGGTATATTCGTTTCCCTCTTCATGCTTTTTTATTGCATAGCTAAGTCCAATGTAAGCCTCATCCTTATCCCAGTCAGCAAGCTTCCACGGGATTCCTCCTGCCTTAGCATACAGAGCTACGCTAATTCCCCACATAACCTGTGCGCGGCATTTACGCGTAAGAGCAATATCATTGACAATCTGGATTGGTAGATTAAGTGGCGCTACCTTGGCTTTAATTCGATCATGCAAATTAAAGCCTACGTATTCAAAGCAGTTTTTCCAGTTGGTAGGCAAATAGACAAAAAGAACATCAAACGAATGTTGTTGTTTAATCAATCCAGCGATAGCTTGAAATATACTTTCGGTAAGAGCTTCACCATTTCCAGAAGCCGCCTGGGCATCGCAGGTTTGCGGCATCACGCATCTGAGTGTCTCAGGGGGCGTAATGAGTGGGCTATGAAATACCTTTTCAAAGCCGCCATAATCCACATAGTAGTTTAGTGCCTCCTTCGGAACGGCGGGGGTTTGTAATTCGGAAACAATATTATCGAGCTTGCGCATATATGAACTCGGCGCAAGAAAAGCTACTCGCACCTGCCCAGGAAAGCCCAAACCGGCACTATAAGGTCCATGCTTCGAAAGACCACGAAGTGGATGAGTATCCGTCTCGCCTCCCTTAAATAAAAGACGCGGCTCGGGAAGTATTGAGTGCGCTGGTAAAATTGATGGGTCAACTGCCATGGGCACCTCCGCCACTATAAGCTGTCCGCGTTCCTACCTCGAAGACGCCACTATATTTTTCATCCTTATAACATGAGATATTTACCCCCGCTCCAGTTCCGACAGAGCCAAGCAGAATACCTATCCATGCATCCAGCAGATTGTAAGATTTGTTGTTGTACCGATATAAGCGGCGTTTGCGCAGAAACTCTCTCGCATCCTGACGTTTATTGAGCGGTGTAATCCAAATATCAGGCCGCAACATTACCCAAAGCATGCCATTACGCTCTTCCAAGCGGATGGATATGGCTTCTGCCCATGTAGCGTCGGGCAGCCCGGGAACTCTACCTGCAATGTATCCGGGTTTCCCTTTATAATTTAATACGCTTCGCAAGGGTGCAAATATTTCTTCGTCTACAGCGTTATTACGTACAACGATAAAATAAGTTCGGCTCTTCGCACGACGAAGAATAAGTGGTTTGCCTTGAATAAGCGCCTTCGCAAGTCCTTCTTCAAAAAACGATTTTACAAAGGTAGACTCGGCCACACTTTGAGCTGCGTCGTGAAAATTATGGCGCTGAATAGTCTTGATTTCATTCTCAGGGAATATTTTTACGATCTCATTCTCATCCCCCCAAAACAAAATCTTATCAGTGTATGTCAGTACAGCATTAGGTCGTCCTTCAATTATTTTTCCCTTCAAATCAGAAAACACCGTAGCGCTTGTTAGTTCTACCATTCCGCAGGAAGTCGGTGTATTGATGACAGGCAAGGCATTCGTACGCAGGATTGGATACTGTTTACCAGGCTTGGGTAATGGAATAGCAACATCGCGGACAGCTTCAGTTCTCACCTTGGCCTCTAATGCTTGAGGTTTATCTGTTAGCTGACGCCATATCTTTGAAAGCATTTCATCAAATGTTCCTGTTTCAACCAGATGAGCACGAATGTCTTTTTGACGCGCATAATCGATTAACTCTAGAACATTATCTGAAACTCCTTTAATCCTCGGAACTGTCCAGAACAAACCATGCGGAAAAGCGTTATTTTGATCAATGGCATGACGAAACATCATCATGACATTGTTATCCCGCCCACTATACCCACAGACAATCAGACCATAACGAACAGCGGCGGCGAGAAAGCATTTTTGAATCTCACTATCATTGTTAAGCAAATCCGCCTCAAGATTCTTAATACTCTTATATCTGAAATCCCCGTGAATTTTCGCATATATAGGAAAACGCTCCGCGTTAAGCGCTGCCAATGCAGCATATGAGCCTTCCAGGTGAAAAGGTGTTATATTTCTACCTCCAACCTCAGCATATGCTGTTTCAATAACATCGTCGAAATTTGTCGTAAAGACAATCTTCGCCCGCTCCATTTCAAGTAACGCCGCAAGGGCTCGATGTCCTATATTTAGTGAGACCTTTTCACTTGCAAGAGCTTCTTGAATATAGTTTTGCTGCGCGTCATAGTTATCACCAAAGCTAAGGCCAAAATAAAAGGAATATTCTTCTTGGCTCCATAAAGCGGGAAACCCTTGACTGGCCATGTAGTCTTGAATCTTTCGTTTGATAGTATTGTTATTGATATCGTGGGACTGAAAATCCTGGTTTTCATGAAGGCAGTAATAACGTCGCTTCAAATCCCATATAATATCCGTAGCAGTAGGAAGCCCCGCTGTACGCGAAGTGCCTGCTCCCAAGAACCACATCATATGCGGAGCATTCTGCAAAAAATGCTGGAGAAACTCACTTTCAGCTAAATGCACATCGTCACTCAATGGTTATTCCCTCACCTGATTTGAGAAGCACTCGCGTTTTGCACCCATCAGCACATGCATAAAAACCACATCTGTTTTCTCTTCTATTTCTTCAGGACCAAAACTCTCCGGCAATCCAGTTTTGTCATCCCATAGATAATCTTTGATTTTCACCTTAATTTCATCACGAGCGCCTTGCTTAGCTGCAAAATTTTGTATTCGCGCCAATTCTCTACTCACCGTCGTATACAGCCCCTCTGCAACTTTCTTTATACGGTCAATTTCCTTCTTCGTTAAATCTGGTTTTAATAGCAAATCAAACAGCGCCAACGAATCTTCAGATAACCCTTCTTTAACAGCTCGCTGCTCTTCTTCGCTCAGTTCATCGACCAGTTTGATCAAAGCCTCAAAGGTAGCTTCGATGGTCACGCGATCTTTCTCACTGTTATATTCGCCAACAATTTCTTCATAGTGCTTTTGAAAATCAGTTCGAGTCGGATTTTGCATCAGCATCTGTAGAAGCTTTTTCTCTATGATATCTTTTAGGGATTGAACAGTGGTGTTTTTGGCGGGTGATCGCTCAAACTCTTTACGCAGTCGATCAAAATCAATCTTACTTATATCGTATAGCTTGGTTGGCTCTTTGACCCTACTAGCTGGCTCAATGCTTTCCTCAATAACAGCATGAAGCTCACGCATAATTTCCGAGATATCTGCCCGTTCCACATCCTCCTTCAAGCTCTTATAGATGATATTGATGGCGTCGTAGGCGGCGCGATAATTATTAATCGCCTTTATGGTCAAACAAGCCTTGAACTTCTTGAACACCTCGCGGCAGATTATCTCGAAGCGTTTTCGGGTTTCGTCGTTCTGATTGACCACTTCCTTAGCGTCTATAATCGCCTTATTACGCTCAAATCCCGTTTTCTCTAGAACGTCTTCGAGCCTGAAGTTTTGAGCACTTAAAAAAGCGCGAATAGACTCAATTGTTTCTTCAAGATCAGCCAATAGTTCTTCTTCGGGCTTAACAGGATCAAGTTCAGCCGGAGGCTGGCCATCTCCGCCTCCAACGCCTGTATGCCCAGCAAACGTGGCGAGCGCTTTGCGGAGGTTTTTAAGAATGCCGCAGTAATCAACAATTAGGCCGTTGTTCTTGCCTTCCGATACGCGGTTAGCCCGAGCAATCGCCTGCATGAGCGTATGTGCTTTGAGTGGCTTATCAAGATAAAGAGTAGACATCGTGGGCACGTCAAAGCCTGTCAACCACATGGCGCAAACGATAGCGACGCGAAACGGGTGCTCTTCTTTCTTAAACGCGCTCTCCATATCAAGGCGCTTACCATCGGCGGTTTCGAATCCTTCTTTAATAAGCTTTCGATGCGGCGTGATATCCAGACCCCATTTGCGGAATTTATCGACCTCGCCTTGTTCTTCACTGACGACTACTGCCATGATGGTTTCACGCATCCAATCGAGCTTGCGCTCCATATCCATGATCGCTTGTTCATCGGAGAGCTTAGCCAGTTCTTTTTCTTGCTCAGTGATTTTTTCTTTCCACTTGCTAAGAATGGTCTCCTGCATTTTCACGCAGGTTAGCTTGTCGATGCAGACCATCATTGCCTTGCCGTTTTGGCCGCCAATGCTGTAATGATCAACAAAGTCTTCAGCAATTTGCTCTAATCGCGGCTGGGCTGTAATGATGTGATAGTCGCGCTTCAACTCTCGCTCTAAGCGCTCAGTAACGTCCTGATCATCTGTTTCAAATTCTTCCAACTTAGCCGCAATTTTCTCGTTGATGTCATCGGTAGCTAAGCCGAGTTTTTCACCCCTCGCATCGTAGTAAAGGGGAACTGTGGCGTTATCTTCGACTGCTCTTTGGAAGCCATAGGTAGAAATATAATTCCCGAATACACGGCGGGTGATTTCATCATCTTTAAAGAGTGGCGTTCCGGTAAAGCCTATATAACTGGCGTGAGGTAGCGCATTACGCAGATTCAACGATAAGCGGCCATATTGGGTGCGGTGCGCTTCATCAGTGATGACGATAATGTCATTTCTGTCTGAATATGGATCGTCTGGATCAACGTCTTTATTAAATTTTTGCACCAGCGTAAACACATACGCTTTATGCTGATTGAGCAATTCCTGTAAATGATCACCTGAACCCGCACGGCAAGGGTCTTGATCATTATCGACAAGGCCGCAGCCAGCGAAGGTGTTGTAGATTTGTTTATCTAAGTCTTCACGGTCGGTACAAATCAGAAAGGTAAAATTGCCACCTAGCTTGCGATGAATTTTTCGGGCAAAGAAAACGATGGAATAGGATTTCCCCGAGCCTTGAGTGTGCCAAAATACACCAAGCTTGCCTTGGCGTTCTTCTCGGTTCTTCACAGCTTCAATTGAGCGGTTTACACCAATAAACTGGTGGTTACGGGCAACAATCTTTACCAGTTTGCCCTTGCTCTCATCAAAAAGCGTGTAGTTTTCAAACAAATCGAGAAAATCGCGTTTGTTACAAATACCCTTGAGCAAGGTCTCCATATCAACCACACCAGGATCATCTTCAGCCAAACGTTTCCAGTCATTGAAGTGTTCGAAATTGCTGGAGATAGAGCCAATCTTGGCATCTACCCCATTACCCAAAACCACAAAGGCGTTGTGGTGAAACAAATGCGGGATTGTGTCTTTGTAGTCAGATAGATTTTGCTCATAAGCATGGCGGATGTCTTTGTGAATGGTCTTGCACTCGATAAACATCAAGGGAAGGCCATTTACAAAACCAACAATGTCAGCGCGTCGGCGGTAGATATCGCCCCGCACCCATAGCTCACGTACACAAAGGAAGTGATTGTTTTCAGGATTGTCGAAATCAAAAACTTTGAGGCGCTTTTTCTCTAGTTCGCCCCTGGCATTTTTGAATTGAACCAAGACGCCGTTTTTAACAAGCTCATACTGTTCGGAATTGATTTGTAGTGTGTTTTCGGTAACAGGTGCTTCAGTAATCTGGCGCAATGCGTCTTGATACGCAGCATCAGGCAGGCCTGGATTAAATTTAACAAGCGCTTCACCAAGATAGCGGGTAAGTACAACTTCCTTATCATTCAACCTGCCGAGTGTGCCTTCGTTGCCAAAGGATTCGTTGTTGTAGGCAAAAACGCTTTCCCAGCCAAGCTGCTGCTCCAGATAATCAGCAGTAGTGGCCTGAACCAGCGTATCTTCATTGAGTGGAGCCATCAGACTGCGACCTCCCCAGACATAAGTTTTGGAAGGAGGCTTTCTCGTGCTTTCGTTAGATTTTCATTCCACGCAATTAACACATTGATCTGGTCATAGATGTCCTCTGCAAAAACATCAAACTGTTTGATCAACGAACTAGAAATATCGACGGGCATTAATTGTTTATATGATAATATTTTCGTTGGCGAGGTGTGTTTTACAGATGTTCCCGAAGCACTGCCGACTATGGATGATCTATAATTATTGTCGAGCAAGATATGGTAAAAAAAGTATTTCGGGAAGAACCCTTCAGTATTAGACGTAACTTTGCCAAGTCGCTGATTGTGTAGATACACTTGACCTATTGGCTTTGGGACGAGTGCAGGATAACCAAGGGTATCACTTGTTTTACTTAAGTCCGTCATGGTCACCAAAAGGTCACTTTCTTCTAAAACGTAATCCTCTGGTATAGGCGAACCTTCCGCATAATATTTCTTTTTATCTAACTTAATTCCTCCACCAATTTTGAAATTCCCTGGACTCATCAAGATCAACGGAGTCGGCTCTTCCGAGAAAAACTCTCCCTTAAATGCAAACCCATGCTTTATGTCTAGAAAATTGGTTAACGGTATTCTATCCCACCCCTCTGGCACGCCACCTATACTCTTAATATGCTCATGACCTGGAAAGCGGAAGCGCACAAACCATTCTTTATAGAGTTGCTTTGCAGAATCCTCTAACAACTCGATTCTGCGTCTGTTGTTTTCGATGAGGCTATCAAAACATGCTAGTTTTTCACCAATACTTTCCCTTGAAATATCGTCATGCTCGGCAACCGCAAACTTACTGAATAATTTCCACTTTGTCCTTGGGCGTGCTCCGTTTGAATTTGTTGTGGCGAACTCAATAAATTTTGGATTTGCTAGGCTGTAAAAAAGAAACTGCTTATCCTCGCTCCTCACTGGACGAATAACAGAAAATTCCGTTGAGCACACTCCATCAAATGGAGCTATAACCAACTTCCTAAAGTAAGGCCTGAGTGTTCCAAAAAGGATGTCTCCTTTTTTAAAGAAATACTTGTTGCTTTCTACCTCTGAAGAAGAGCCAAATCCATTAATATGTAGCGCGTCTGGATCAACATGCTCAAGGGCTAAGTATTGATGATCTGAATTTTTATCAGGCTGAAAGCTTTCCTTAATTTCATTTCCTATATCAGCTATATTCATATTCCCAGCTCCTCAAAGTTCTTTTGGATTTGGGCGGCTAGTACATAGGCTTCTTCATTCAGTCCTTTCAGCTCAATATAAATATCGCGCAGCGTTTCCTCAAAATCGAAATCTTCGTCTTCAATTTCAGGCGCAACGCCGACGTAACGACCTGGTGTTAAGCTCCAGTCATTGGCTTCTATTTCTTCGATACCCACTAATTTGACCAAGCCTTCAACATCACAAAGCTCTGCATCAGGGAAACGATCTTGCAGCCAGTGGGCTTGCTTGAAGATATAACGCACTTGTTTTAAGTGTTCGACGGCGGCTTTGCGTTGATCATCCAATTCTTTGATCAACTTGTTTAAGCCTTTTTCGCCGCTGTCTTTGGTTTGCTTTTCTACAAATTTGTAAAGCTGATCGATTTGCTTAATCAGGTCGCGGCTGGTTTCTGCAATTGGTTCCAGTTTTTCAGCAATACTTATTAAACCAGCATTATTTTTCGCGGCGCTGCTCCAGATTTGATCTTCTGCTTCTATCGAGCTTTCGAATGCTCGGATGTCTTGCGCAAGTAATTCAAAAGCTTTAGTCGTTTCTTCATCGACTTCAGTCAACTTACCAATCAATCCATCCAAACTCGCAACAAAGGCGTCCATTGGCACTTTGGCCGCTTGTGCGTCATCCAATGTGCGCTGTAGATAGCTTTCAATTAGACCCAAGAAACGGTCTTGCTGACCACGATAGAGCCAGACGATGGATGTCAGATTAGCCAATTGCTCAGGCGAAAAATCGTAAATCTTACGTGTGACTTTTGTGTAGACATTTCGCGCATCCAGCATCAGAACTTTATCTTTCATGTGCGCTGGTTTGTTTTTGTTTAAAAACCACAGCTCGCATGGAACGGAACGGGTATAAAAGAAGTTAGAGCGGATGGCGACCATCGCACCAACATGACCGGACTCGACCAGCTTACGCCGCACTTCAGCCTCTTGCCCTCCGGCACTAGAGGCCTGCGAAGACATAACAAAGCCTGCGCGGCCTTCATCATTTAGGTAACTGTAGAAGTAAGAAATCCAAAGGTAGTTTCCGTTAGAGACCGATCCTTTTTTGTTGACCCCAGGTAAACCAAAGGGCAAGCGCGGGTCGTTTTTGATTTTCTCAGCATCTACGTCATCGACGTTAAAGGGCGGGTTGGCCATGACGAAGTTTGCTTTACCCAAAAAGTCATGCGGGTCTTCGTAGTAGGATATGGCTTTCTGGATTTTGCCTTCGAGGCCATGTACCGCTAAATTCATCTTGGCGAGACGTATGGTCGTCGGGTTTTTCTCCGCGCCATAGAAGGTTGCCACGTCCTGCGGGTTCTTGTGCATCTTTTCGATGAAGTGGGCGCTTTGCACGAACATGCCGCCAGAACCGCAAGCGGGGTCTATCACTGAGCCATGATCAGGCTCGATAAAATTCACGATCATCTGCACCAGTGACACAGGCGTGAAGAATTCACCGCCGTCATGTGCGCTTTGATTGGCAAACTGGGTGAGGAAGTATTCGTAAATACGCCCGAAAATATCTCCAGTCGCCTTTTTTAGGGCTGGATCATTAAAGGTGCGAAGCAAGTTACCTAGAACGTCGTTATCCAGCTCTTGGTATTCTGTTTTGGGCAGAACACCCTTTAGCGTTTCGTAGTCATCCTCAATAGCATCCATCGCGGTGATAACTGCTTGGGCGCGGTCTTCACTGTCAGGCAGATTTACAAGATGGTCGAATTGGGCTTCAGGTTTGAGGAAGATTGCACCCTTACTGGAAAAGTCTTCCTTTGTTAATGGTCGTGTAACACCGCCACGAGATGGAAGTGACGCTTCGATTTCAGGCTTAACCGCGAGATAGCGGCTATAGGCGTGACGAAGGAAGATAAGCCCCATAACAGGCATGAAGTATTCATTGCTGGCGTAATTACTGTTTGCGCGAAGGTTGTCTGCGCTGCCCCATAGGCGTTTTTCGATTGCCTCTATATTCACTAGCTGTGCCATTAGTTGCCCTTATTTTTCTTCTGTTCTTCAATCCATTTCTGGACATCTTCTCTTTTAAAACGCCAGCTACCACCAGCCTTAAAGCCCGGCAATTTGCCTTCAGCAGCTAGCCTATAGGCTGTCTTTTCAGCCAGCTTCAGATATTCCGCGACCTCTTTGAGGGTCATGATTTCGTCGTTCATCACTTTATCCATTCAAACGATACATGAGAGAATAATGGAAGATTGAGGAAGCGACAACCGCAAAACCTTCTTTGGCATCAGGTATTTATCGGTTTGATTGAATTCAGGAATAAGTAAGGTGACTAACTGCAATGGTGTGGCCGCTACACGACGGTTTGAAGAATCGTTGCGAACGAATTGCACAGCCTGACTTCCATCATTAAATGCTGCGCCGCATCCAAGGGCATTCCTTTGGTCGTCTTCCATTGGCGAAGCAATGGTCGAGGTTGAGCGGTGAAACGCTCACGGTATCCAATCCGCGCAGGGTTGGTCTTAATGAAAATATCGAGGGTTCCAAGGGGCTATGAAATGCCCTTTTGGTTGATGGGAAGTCCATGAAGGGAGAGCGAACTTCTCCCTTCTGGTCGATGGGGTTTGGGGTAGCGCGAAGGCTCCCCAATGGTGATCAGAACGGCCACACGTTCGCTGGTGCAGCACTCGGCTCAATGCCGGTAATGCACCACATAAGCTCTTGCTCTCGAATGATAATTCGAGGGCTTAGAGCGTCGCCAGAGGATAGAACGGACGGGGCAACGTCCTTCT
>TARA_R110001592_G_scaffold3525_37_pt1 | contig 16223 bp, 10 predicted proteins | sample TARA_R110001592 | Tara Oceans TARA_R110001592 (sample SAMEA4398387) | marine metagenome | biome: Polar Biome; feature: [SRF] surface water layer (ENVO:00010504); material: water (ENVO:00002006), including particulate matter (ENVO:01000060) such as... | depth 5 m
GGCGTGCCGCATACGGTGATTGCCGATAATGCAGGCGGTCATTTGATGCAAAAAGGGCAGGTGGATTTATGCTTGGTCGGTACGGATCGTGTGACTCGTAACGGCGATGTGTGCAATAAAATCGGAACATATCTGAAGGCCTTGGCGGCGAAGGATAATGATGTGCCTTTTTATATCGCTCTGCCATATCCCACGATTGATTACACAATGGAAAGCGGTGATCTGATTCCCATTGAGCAACGCGATTCGCGTGAGGTCACCCATATGACAGGTCTAAAAGATGACGGCACAATCGAAGAATTTCAAATAACGCTCTCTGATGGTGCAAATCCGGCGTTTGACATTACGCCAGCGCGCTTGGTTAGCGGATATATCACCGAACGCGGCATTTTAAAGAAAGTTTGCGACGGCGAGAGCAATGAGCCTGTTTTTATGAAGGATGCGGCATAAAGGCGATTTTATACGAATTTGTTTGCGTTGTTTGACGTTTAGCATGTAAAATAGGCATAACTAATAAAAATGTAGGTGGTAGTAAGATATGGCAATTGGAAATAATTTTGTAGATAACAATCCAGACGACCTCAATAGTGCAGCAGAGCGCGAACAGTATTTCGGCGACATGCTGACTGACCCTGATCTCACCAAGTATGATGTGGATGTGATTTCCATGCGCTTGGGCGATACTGGTAATGAGGCAGCGTTGAGCTCTTTGGATAATGCAGCAGATGTATCGGGCGGTCAGCTTGGTAAGATGAACACGCTTGAGCGTGATGTCGATCAGTCAAATCTACGAGTGCAGGGTAGTTTAAGTAAAAACCTGAGTGATGGTGAGCAGGTTAACCATGAGAAAATGGAACATAGTGGTTATCCGGTTGTGCAGGGCGCAGATGACATGAATCCCGCCATCGCGGCGATGTATATGGCATTGAATATGTTTGGTATATCACGCGGACAGTTGACTGAAGCATTGGCGGCAAATGGGCCGGATGATGATCGCGCGACATTATCGTCTTTTTATGAAATGGCCGAGGAAGCGAATCTCGGTAAATTGATGGACTATATTCAAGATACAGATGGTTTTGCGGCACATTTTCAGGTTGAGGCCGGTATGAAAGATGTTGCACCTGTCGTTGGCACTGAGCCTGAACCGACTGCTACAACAGCCGAAACCGAATTGGCTCTGGCACAGCAGCTCGAACAGCAAGCTGAAATGTCCGGTATGGGCGCACCGAGTGCTCCAACCGCACCAAGCGGTCCGCGATAATCTGATTTTAGATATATTCCGAACGAGCCTGTTTTTATTGAAAGCAGGCTTTTTCTTTTGCCGCTAATGATGGAGTTGGCTCTCTTTGAAAAGGGGCTGTATTATCAGTACTACAGCGCGTATTAAATTTTCCTTGATTTATAATCTGTCTTTGTCTATTGTCCCCGCTAATTAGCCGTGGGAGGTTATCTTACAGTAAGACCATCGTAAGAACCGCACCACGAACTCCAACGCTATTGCAAAAGGAGACAAGACAATGGCAAAGAAAAAAGCAGGCTCGATCAGTCTGACAATTATCGGTGGCGCAGCCAATCCGTCCCCACCCGTTGGTCCGGCTTTGGGTCAACATGGTGTAAACATCATGGAATTCTGTAAGGCATTTAACGCCAAAACAGAAGACAGCAAGGGCATTCCTATTCCGGTTATTATTACCGTTTATGAAGACCGTTCATTCGACTTTATTACAAAAACACCACCTGCGAGCTACTTCTTGAAGCAAGCTGCTAAGGTGAAAAGTGGTGCGAAAACACCGAGCCGTGAAACAGTCGGTCAGGTGCGTCGTTCACAAGTTAAAGAGATTGCTGAGAAGAAAATGCCCGATTTGAATGCAAATGATATCGAAGCAGCAATGAAAATTATCGAAGGCTCGGCCCGTTCTATGGGTATCGAAGTCGTGGAGGGTTAAATCATGGCAAAAAGTAAAAAATCAAAAGCATTTGCAGAAAAAATAGACCGCGAACAGTTTTATGCTCTGGGCGATGCAATTGCACTTCTTAAAGATTGTGCGAAAGAACGTAAGTTCGATGAGACAATCGAAATTGCAATGAATCTTGGTATTGATCCAAAGCATGCTGATCAACAAGTGCGTGGCATGGTTAGTCTTCCAAATGGTACAGGCGCGACAGTGCGCGTTGCTGTTTTTGCGAAGGATGACAAAGCCGAGGAAGCCAAAAAAGCCGGTGCTGACATTGTTGGTGCGGAAGATCTCGTTGAGAAAATCCAAGGCGGCGAAATCGATTTTGATCGTTGTATCGCAACGCCGGATATGATGGCTTTGGTTGGTCGTGTTGCCAAAGTTTTGGGTCCAAAAGGTCTTATGCCTAACCCGAAGCTTGGTACTGTGACACCGAATGTTGAGCAAGCTGTTAAGGATGCTAAGGGCGGTGCTCTTGAATTCCGCGCTGAAAAGGCCGGTATTGTTCAGGCGCGCGTTGGTAAGGCTTCTTTTGATGATAAGAAGCTTGTTGAGAACGTTGCGGCTTTCGTAGAAGCGATCAAACGGGCGAAACCTGCGGGTTCAAAGGGGACTTATATTGAAAAGTTGTCTTTGACATCGACAATGGGTCCCGGGTTGAAAATTTCTTTAGAGAGTGTTGAAGCAGCTTAGTTCTAAAATAATTCTTGACGAGCCGACTCTTAGTCTGTAAAAGCTGGCTCGTTAGTTAAATACCTCGTCGAAGACTGCAGGAACTTAATTGAGAAGTTTAAAAACCTGTACAGATTAGGAAGATGCAAAAAAGATCGCGCGAATGTTACGCGTTAATCTATCTTTCAAATTTTTGTTTTTGATGAGTGGCTTGTTTTCGTAAGAGAATGTAAAGCCATTTTTTATTGAGATTTTGATGTTAACAGATTTGTAGGAGTAAGACCCATGGGCATGAGCCGGGCGCAAAAGAAACAGGAAATACAAGAGCTGAGCGATCGCTTTTCTAGTGACGAACTGGTTGTTGTGACACATTACTCAGGTTTGAGTGTTGCTGAAATGTCAGACTTACGCTCAAAGCTTCGTGAAGAGGGCGCGTCTTTCAAAGTGACGAAGAACGCTTTGGCAAAGATTGCAATTAAAGGCACTCAGTTTGAGGCTTTGGACGATATGTTTGCAGGCCCGACGGGCGTAGCATCTTCACAAGATTCAGTGGCGGCTGCAAAGGCGGCGTATAATTTCGCAAAAGGTAATGACAAGCTTGTTATTATCGGCGGCGCACTCGGCTCCATGGTTTTGGATGCTGCGGGTGTTGAAGCGATTGCGAAGTTGCCATCTTTGGACGAAATTCGTTCCAAGCTTATTGGTTTGTTACAAGCTCCGGCGACGAAGCTTGCGATCATTCTGCAAACGCCAGCGCGCGATCTTGTGGGTGTAACAAAGGCCTATGGCGAAAAAGATTTGTAAGATTTTTAAACAGCGAAAATTATTTATAGTTAAAAAAAGGAGAAAATATTATGGCTGCTAATTTGGAAAAACTTGTTGAACAACTCTCAGAATTGAGCGTTTTGGAAGCTGCAGAGCTTTCAAAGCTTCTTGAAGAGAAATGGGGCGTAACTGCCGCTGCTGCTGCTGCACCTGTTGCTGCTGTTGCTGCTGAAGCTGCTGAAGAGAAGACTGACTTTGATGTTATTCTTGAAGCTGCTGGCGGAAACAAAATCGCCGTGATTAAAGAAGTTCGTGCGATTACAGGCCTTGGCTTGAAAGAAGCAAAAGACCTTGTTGAAGCTGGTGGTAAAGCCGTTAAAGAAGGCGCACAAAAAGCAGAAGCAGAAGAAATCAAAGCTAAGCTTGAAGCTGCTGGCGCGACCGTCGCTCTTAAGTAATTCAAATATACTACATTCAGCATTTCCCGCTTTTCGTAATGCGGGGGATGCTTTTCGCTTATGGGAACAACATTAAGGTTGACAACTGCCTTGCTGTAGGCCATATAGCTAGCAAAGTTTCAGGGATGAACGTGATACCGGTATTGAATACGGACCTTGTTAAGGTACAAAACGTTATAGATTAGAACCGCTTTGGCATTACACGGTAATGCTGAGAAGTGGTTATTTTGCTTTTCGGAGCATGGAAATTTAAAAAAGGTAGGATCATTATGTGCGCAGCAAAAGCCAAAAACGAATCAAAAAAATATATTTCCGCTAATAGTATTGAGAGTTTCACAGGTCGTAAAAGAGTACGCCGGAGTTTTGGCCGTATTGATGAAGTCGCACAAATGCCCAATTTGATTGAGCTTCAGCGCGATTCTTACGAGCGTTTCCAACAAAAAGATGTCCCCGCCGATCAAAGAGAGATCACAGGGCTTGAAGAGGTTTTGGCTTCTGTTTTCCCAATTCGTGATTTTGGTGATAAAGCGGAAATTGACTTCGTTAAATATGAATTTGAAGAGCCTAAGTATGACGTTGAGGAATGTCAGCAACGCGGTATGACTTATGCTGCGCCTTTGCGCGTGACCTTGCGTTTGTCTGTTTTTGATGTTGATGAGGATACAGGGCTGCGCTCTATCCGCGACATCAAGGAACAGGATGTTTACATGGTTGATATGCCGATGATGACAGAGAACGGTACGTTCGTTGTTAACGGCACTGAGCGTGTTATCGTTTCTCAGATGCACCGTTCACCTGGTGTGTTCTTTGATCATGATAATGGTAAGACACACGTAACAGGGAAATATTTGTTCTCTGCGCGAGTTATCCCTTACCGTGGTTCATGGTTGGATTTTGAATTTGATGCTAAAGACCTTATGTATGTGCGTATTGATCGTCGTCGTAAGTTGCCTTTGACAACATTCTTGCGTTGTTTGGACAGTGCGGAAACGCAAAAATTGCGCGCCGAAGCCGAAGCCAATGATGAGGTTATTGATCCGTTGATGGTGCAGGGGATGTCTAACGAGGAATTGTTGGGCATATTCTATGATTCAATTACATATAAGCAGGATAAAAAAGGCTGGAAAACACCGTTTGATGGTGAGCGTCTGCGCGGCGTTAAATTGGCTCATGGTCTTGTTGATGCGAAAACAGGTAGTGTTGTTGTTGACGAAGGGGAGAAAATCACCCCACGTAAAGCCAAAAAATTGGCTGAAGACGGCTTGAAAGATGTTTTGGTTCAGTCCGAGCACATTATTGGTCAATATTTGGCAAAAGACATTTATGACCTGACAACAGGTTTGGTTTTGTTCGAAGCCGGACATGAAGTTGAAGAAGATGATTTCGCAAAGCTTGAAGAAGCAAAAGTGAAAGAAATCGACCTATTGCACATTGATTACCTGAATGTTGGCCCATATATGCGTAATACGCTTATGGCTGATAAGTGTGACACGCGCGAAGAAGCGTTGATTGATATTTATCGTGTTATGCGTCCGGGTGAGCCACCAACAGTTGATTCAGCGCAAGGTCTGTTTGACTCCTTGTTCTTCGATGCAGAGCGTTATGATCTGTCACCGGTTGGTCGCGTTAAAATGAATGCGCGTCTTGATCTGGATGCAGATGACCAATTCCGTATCTTGTGTAAAGAAGATATTCTGGCCATCGTTAAGTATCTACATGATTTGAAAGATGGTAAAGGCGAGGTTGACGATATTGATAACCTTGGTAACCGTCGTGTGCGTTCCGTTGGTGAGTTGATGGAAAATCAGGTGCGTATCGGTTTGTTGCGTATGGAGCGTGCGATCCGTGAGCGTATGTCATCTGTTGAGATCGACACATATATGCCGCATGACTTGATCAACTCTAAGCCAGCGCAAGCTGCTGTCCGTGAATTCTTTGGTTCATCGCAGTTGTCACAGTTTATGGACCAAACCAACCCATTGTCTGAAATTACGCACAAGCGTCGCTTGTCTGCGCTTGGGCCGGGTGGTTTGACACGTGAGCGTGCGGGTTTTGAGGTACGTGACGTTCACCCAACGCACTATGGTCGTATCTGTCCGATTGAAACGCCTGAAGGGCCGAATATTGGTTTGATTAACTCTTTGGCGACATTTGCCCGTGTGAACCAGTATGGCTTTATCGAAAGTCCATACCGTAAGGTTGAGAACGGTAAAGTGACACCTGAAGTGGTTTATATGTCCGCCATGGAAGAAGCCAAATACACAATCGCGCAGGCCAACTCGGTTCTGACAAAGGTTGGTGGTTTTGAGGCGGACCTTGTGTCTTGTCGTCAGGCTGGTGAAAACGTTATGGCGTTGCCAGAGCAAATTGAATATATGGACGTTTCGCCTAAGCAGATGGTGTCTGTTGCGGCGTCACTTATTCCGTTCTTGGAGAACGATGATGCGAACCGTGCTTTGATGGGTTCAAACATGATGCGTCAGGCTGTGCCATTGTTGCGTTCAACTGCGCCGCTTGTCGGAACAGGGATGGAAGCAATCGTTGCTCGTGATTCAGGTGCGTCTGTTGTTGCTCGCCGCGCGGGTGTTGTGACGAAAGTTGATGCACAGCGCGTTGTTGTTCAAGCGACGCATATCGTGAGCGCGGATGAGCCTGTTGTAGACATCTATAAATTGGCGAAATTTCAACGTTCAAACCAAGATACATGTATCAACCAACGTCCACTTGTGAAGGTTGGTGATAACGTAAGACCGGGTGATATCATTGCCGATGGTCCTTCGACTGATCTTGGTGAATTGGCTTTGGGTCGTAACATCACCGTGGCGTTTATGCCTTGGAATGGTTACAACTTCGAAGACTCGATTTTGATTAACGAAACAATCGTTCGTGACGATGTGTTCACATCCATCCATCTTGAGGAATTTGAGGTAATGGCGCGTGACACACGTTTGGGCGCAGAAGAGATCACACGTGACATTCCGAATGTTGGTGAAGAAGCTCTGAAACACCTTGACGAAGCCGGTATCGTTCACATTGGTGCAGAAGTGCACCCTGGTGATATTTTGTGCGGTAAGGTTACACCAAAAGGTGAATCACCAATGACACCGGAAGAAAAACTTCTGCGTGCGATCTTTGGTGAAAAAGCGGCTGATGTGAAAGATACATCATTGCGCTTGCCCCCTGGTGCGTCCGGTACAATCGTTGAGGTTCGCGTCTTTAACCGTCGCGGCGTTGATAAAGATGCCCGTGCGATGTCGATCGAACAAGAAGAAATCGAACGTTTGGCGAAAGACCGCGATGATGAACGTCGTATCCTCGAAGATGGTTTCTATGGTCGTTTGGCACAAATGATCGAAGGCGAAACTGTCGGTACAGCGCCAAAAGGCGAATCTTTGAAAAAAGGTGATGTGATTACAAAAGCCGCTTTGGATGATATGAAGCGCGGCCTATGGCGTCAAATCGCAGTAAAAGACGAAACACGTATGGAAGAAATCGAAGCGATGTCAAAAACGTTTGACGCTGCTGTTGATGATCTGAAAGAGCGTTTCGAGAACAAAGTTGAAAAACTTCAACGTGGTGACGAATTGTTACCGGGCGTTATGAAGATGGTCAAAGTGTTCGTTGCTGTGAAACGTAAAATGCAGCCTGGTGATAAAATGGCCGGTCGTCACGGTAATAAAGGGGTTGTTTCCCGTATTATGCCGCAAGAAGACATGCCATATCTGGAAGATGGTCGTACCGTTGATATCGTGTTGAACCCGCTTGGTGTTCCATCACGTATGAATGTCGGTCAGATTCTTGAAACGCATTTGGGTTGGGCCTCTGTAAATCTTGGTAAACAAATCGGTGAAATGATCGATGCGTTCCAAGATCGCAAGAACCCGAGCAAAGAAGAGCGCAAAGAACTGAACGAGAAGCTGGAAGTTGTTTACGGTGATCGTGAGTATAAAGAAAAAGTATGTGATCTTGATGATGTTGAAATCATTGAAATGGCCAATAATCTGCGCAGTGGTGTGCCGATGGGAACGCCGGTTTTCGATGGTGCAGACGAAGGTGATATCACAGATCTTCTTGGAAAAGCTGGTTTGGATTCTTCCGGTCAGATGCGCTTGATCGATGGTCGTACGGGGGAATATTTCCACCGCAGTGTGACCGTTGGTATCATGTACATGCTTAAACTTCACCACTTGGTGGATGATAAGATTCACGCACGTTCTATCGGGCCATATTCACTTGTGACGCAACAGCCACTTGGCGGTAAAGCACAGTTCGGTGGACAGCGCTTCGGTGAGATGGAAGTTTGGGCTTTGCAGGCTTACGGCGCGGCTTACACCTTGCAGGAAATGTTGACAGTGAAATCTGATGACGTTGCCGGTCGCTCGAAAGTGTATGAAAGCATCGTTCGCGGCGAAGACAATTTCGAGATCGGTATTCCGGAATCATTCAATGTTTTGACCAAGGAATTAAAAGCCTTGTGTTTGAATGTCGATATGAAGCAAAGCGGATCGAAGTCGTAATAATCGGTGATCTAGAAGATATAGCCCAGAAAAGAAAAGGGAAAATACAATGAATGAATTGATGAACTTATTCGGTCAACCCACAGGACCACAAAGCTTCGATAGTATCCGTATCTCGATTGCATCACCGCAACAGATCAATAGCTGGTCTTTTGGTGAAGTGAAAAAGCCGGAAACAATCAACTATCGTACGTTCAAACCTGAAAAAGACGGTTTGTTTTGTGCGCGTATCTTTGGCCCCGTGAAAGACTATGAATGTTTGTGCGGTAAATATAAGCGCATGAAATATAAAGGCATCATTTGTGAAAAATGTGGTGTCGAAGTGACATTGACCAAAGTGCGTCGTGAGCGCATGGGTCATATTGATCTGGCCTCTCCGGTTGCGCATATTTGGTTCTTGAAATCATTGCCTTCTCGTATCGGTCTGATCATGGACATGACATTGAAGGAGCTTGAGCGCGTTCTTTACTTTGAAAATTTCATCGTGATTGAGCCCGGTATGACTCCGTTGAAGCCATTCCAGCTTTTGAACGAAGAAGAATATTACGACGCACAGGACGAGTACGGCGAGGAAAATTTCCGCGCAGGTATCGGCGCCGAAGCAATGAAAGAAATTTTGTCTGCTTTGGATCTGGAAGAGGAACTTGCGCAGGTTGAAGAAGACCTGAAAGAAACCAATTCCGAAGCCAAGCGTAAGAAATATGTGAAGCGTATTAAATTGCTCGAAGCTTTCATCACCTCAGGCACACGCCCAGAGTGGATGATCTTGGATGTTGTTCCTGTTCTTCCGCCCGAATTGCGCCCACTTGTGCCGTTGGATGGTGGTCGTTTCGCGACATCAGATTTGAACGATCTTTATCGCCGCGTGATTAACCGTAACAACCGTTTGAAGCGTTTGATGGAACTGCGCGCACCTGACATTATCGTGCGTAACGAAAAACGTATGCTTCAGGAATCTGTTGATGCATTGTTTGACAATGGTCGTCGTGGCCGTGTGATTACAGGCGCGAATAAGCGTCCATTGAAATCACTGTCCGATATGTTGAAAGGGAAGCAAGGTCGTTTCCGTCAAAACCTTCTTGGAAAGCGTGTTGATTATTCCGGTCGTTCGGTCATTGTTGTTGGCCCTGAACTGAAATTGCATCAATGTGGTTTGCCGAAGAAAATGGCGCTCGAATTGTTCAAGCCGTTTATCTATCACAAGCTGGAACTTTACGGCATGGCCTCTACGGTTAAAGCTGCGAAGAAGATGGTTGAGAAAGAACGCCCTGAAGTTTGGGATATTCTTGAAGAAGTTATCCGCGAGCATCCTGTTATGCTTAACCGTGCACCAACATTGCACCGTTTGGGTATTCAGGCATTCGAACCAGTTTTGATCGAAGGTAAAGCGATTCAGCTTCACCCATTGGTATGTACAGCGTTTAACGCCGACTTTGACGGTGACCAAATGGCTGTTCACGTACCATTGTCAATCGAAGCACAGCTTGAAGCACGTTGCTTGATGATGGCGACAAACAATATTCTCTCACCTGCGAACGGTAAGCCGATTATTGTGCCATCTCAGGATATTGTTTTGGGATTGTATTATCTTTCAATCTTGCTTGATGGTGAAAAAGGCGAAGGTATGATTTTCCGCGGTGCGGGTGAGATCATGCATGCACTTGAAAACCATGAGGTATCATTGCACGCCAAGATCAAATGTCGTTATCACGGCGTTGATGAAAATGGTGACAAGAAAACAGAAATCGTTGACACAACACCAGGGCGTATCATTCTTTCGGAATTACTACCACGTCACCCGAATGTACCGTTTAGCGTTTTGAATCAGGTTCTTACGAAAAAAGAAATCTCGAACATGATTGATACTGTGTATCGTCACTGTGGTCAGAAAGAAACGGTTATCTTCTGTGATCGCATGATGAAACTCGGTTTCAAATATGCGTGTATTTCCGGTATTTCCTTCGGTAAAGATGATTTGATTATTCCTGAGGAAAAACAAAAGCTTGTTGCAGAAGCAAACGACAAGGTTGCCGAGTTTGAACAGCAATATATGGATGGTCTGATCACGAAAGGTGAGAAGTACAACAAAGTTGTCGATATCTGGTCAAAAGCAACAGATGATGTTGCGGATGCTATGATGGCGCGTATTTCTGATATTTCAACCGGACTAAATGCCGTTTACATGATGGCACACTCTGGTGCGCGTGGATCTGCAGCGCAGATTCGTCAGCTTGCCGGTATGCGTGGCTTGATGGCAAAACCATCTGGTGAAATTATCGAAAACCCGATTATCTCGAACTTTAAAGAAGGTTTGACGGTTCTTGAATACTTTAACTCCACACACGGTGCACGTAAAGGTCTTGCGGATACTGCGCTTAAGACAGCGAACTCCGGTTATCTGACACGTCGTCTTGTTGACGTGGCACAAGATGCGATCATTACCGAAGTGGATTGTGAAACTGAAAATGGTATCAAAATGCGCGCTGTGATGAACGGTGCGGATATTGTTGTGCCATTGTCAGAACGTATTCTTGGTCGTACACCAGCAACTGAAATCAAAGACCCTCTTTCAGGCGACATTATTGTCCATGCCTCTGAGGTGATTGACGAAGTAACAGCAGAGCGTATTGAAACTGCCGGAATTGATGAAATTCAGGTGCGTTCAGTATTGACCTGTCAGGCGGAAAGCCATGGTGTTTGTGCAAAATGTTATGGTCGTGATCTGGCACGCGGAACCGAAGTTAATATCGGTGAAGCGGTTGGTGTTATGGCTGCACAATCTATCGGTGAGCCGGGTACACAGCTTACAATGCGTACATTCCACATTGGTGGTGCGGCGCAGAGGGGCGCAGAACGTTCACATGTTGATGCCAATATCGAAGGTAAAGTTGAAATCCGTAATCAAAACGTGGTTAAAAACTCCGAAGGTATTGAAATCGTTATGGGTCGTAATACCGAAATCGTACTTCTTGATAAGAAAGGCGTCGAAAAAGCAACACACCGTGTTCCTTATGGTGCGCGCTTGCTTATTAAAGATGGCGGCAAGGTCAAAATCGGCGATAAAATGGCCGAGTGGGACCCCTACACATTACCTGTGATCACCGAAAAAGACGGTATTGCGCATTACTTCGATCTTGTTGAAGGTGTGTCTATAACCGACGATGCGGATGAAGCAACGGGTATTGCATCTAAGAAGGTGATTGACTGGAGATCTCAGCCAAAAGGCGGCGATCTGAAGCCACGTATCTCTTTGTTGGATAAAAAGGGCAAGGTTATTACACTGCCGAACACGATGCCTGCAAACTATTATCTGTCTGTGGACTCTGTTCTTTCTGTAGAGAATGAGCAAGAAGTCAAGGCGGGTGATATTATCGCACGTATTCCACGCGAAACGTCGAAGACCCGTGATATTACAGGGGGTCTGCCACGTGTGGCGGAATTGTTCGAGGCACGTATGCCGAAGGACTTCGCTGTGATCAGTGAGAATGACGGTTATGTCGAGTTCGGTAAGGATTATAAATCCAAACGCCGTATCGTTGTCCGTCCGTCTAATGCAGATGAAGAGGCTTCGGAATATCTTGTACCAAAAGGCCGTCACTTGGCCGTACATGAAGGTGACTTCGTGCGTAAGGGTGATCCGCTTCTTGATGGTGCGCTCGTACCACATGACATCTTGAATGTTATGGGTGTTGAGGCTTTGGCTGAATATCTGACAAACGAAGTTCAGGACGTTTACCGCCTGCAAGGGGTTAAGATCAACGATAAGCATATCGAAGTGATCGTACGCCAGATGATGCAGAAGGTCGAAGTTCAGTCCGTCGGTGATTCAACATATCTCGTTGGTGAGAATATTGATCGTCAGGAATTCGACGAAACCTGTCAGAAATATATCGCGGATGGTAAAATTCCACCGGAAGGCAAGCCTGTTTTGCAAGGGATCACGAAAGCATCTCTACAGACACGCTCCTTTATCTCGGCGGCGTCTTTCCAAGAAACAACACGCGTGCTGACCGATGCTGCTGTAAACGGCAAGGTTGACAGATTGTTTGGCTTGAAAGAAAACGTGATCGTCGGGCGTCTTATCCCTGCGGGTACGGGTGCTTATGTCAACGACATTAAGCGCGTAGCCTCTGAACGTGATGATGTTGCGATTGCCAACATGCCTGAGCGTGAGGAGCTTGTTGCTTCTGTGTCCGGCGAAGTGGCCGCATTGTCTGAAAGCACGTCTGAGGACAGCGATTCTGATGGTGACGCAAAAGAAGCCGTTAACGGTTAATATTGACACTGTTATATCTTTGAAATTATGAGAGAGGGGGGTAAATACCTCCCTCTTTTTTTGTGCGAAGCTGTTGTTATTTTTTGAAAATTGAAGCACAAAATGTGCGGATTTATCATTTTAGAAATCGCAAAAACACGGTTTTTTGTGCCATTCATTCAATAATATCGCAATCAATTAAAAACTTTGTAAAACTTTTCTTGACGAGGGCGAATCTATACCCTATATTCCGCGCCACTGTGATGGGCGTCCTGAACATGTATGTGAAGTAGGGACGTGCAACATTCGAAGAATAAAATTTTGGTTCACTTCAGTTTAGCGTGGTACAAAATTTTCGAATGCTCTGCGGAAAAATACATCGATTTAAACATGCTTTAATGTTTGACATGATGTGTAAATCCGCGCTAAATGCCTCCATCCTAATGAATTGAGATTTAAATTTAAGAAGGTTTGATATGCCAACCATTCAGCAATTAGTACGTAATCCTCGTAAAAGGGTTGTCAAAGCAAAGAAAAACAGAGCGTTGAAGAGCAATCCTCAGCGTCGTGGTGTTTGTACGCGTGTTTATACGACAACACCTAAGAAGCCAAACTCAGCTCTTCGTAAAGTAGCGAAAGTTCGTTTGACGACTGGAATTGAAGTTATTTGTTATATCCCTGGTGAAGGCCACAACTTGCAGGAGCACTCAGTTGTTCTTGTGCGCGGTGGTCGTGTAAAGGATTTGCCTGGTGTGCGCTATACAATTATTCGCGGTACGCTGGATACGCAAGGTGTTAAAGATCGTAAACAATCACGTTCACGCTACGGCGCGAAACGTCCGAAGTAAGAGGAAGAATATATGTCACGTCGTCGTAGAGCTGATAAACGCGTTATTTTACCGGATCCCAAATTTGCGGATCTCGTATTGTCAAAATTCATCAATAACTTGATGATGGATGGTAAGAAATCTACTGCCGAAGGTATCGTTTATGGTGCTATTGAGGTTTTGGATGGTAAGAAGCCGGTAAATGAAAACAAGCCGGATGACGGTGAAAATGTTGCAGATGTTGCTTTGAATTCAAAAAGCGTTGGTTTGGGCTTGTTCCATACAGCACTTAAGAATGTAAAGCCACGCTTGGAAGTGCGTTCACGCCGTGTTGGTGGTGCGACTTATCAGGTGCCTGTTGAGGTGCGTAGTGAGCGTTCTGTGGCTTTGGCGATGCGTTGGATTATCGATGCGGCGCGTAAGCGCGGTGAGAACACAATGCGCGATCGTTTGGCGGCTGAGCTTTATGATGCTGCAAGTGAGCGCGGCTCTGCTGTGAAAAAGCGTGACGATACGCACAAGATGGCTGATGCGAATAAGGCATTCGCTCATTATAGATGGTAAGAATAAGGAAAACGGATTATGGCACGCGAACATTCAATTAATAATTATCGTAACTTCGGTATTATGGCGCACATCGATGCGGGTAAAACGACGACTACGGAACGTATTTTGTTTTACTCTGGTAAATCTCACAAAATTGGTGAGGTGCATGATGGTGCAGCAACGATGGATTGGATGGAGCAGGAGCAAGAGCGTGGAATCACGATTACTTCTGCTGCAACGACAACATATTGGGATGCTCCAAAAGAGGGTCCTTACAACGGTGAACGTTTCCGTTTGAATATTATTGACACACCCGGTCACGTTGACTTCACAATTGAAGTTGAGCGTTCATTGCGTGTTCTTGATGGTGCGATTGCTGTTTTTGATGCGAATGCGGGCGTTGAGCCACAGACTGAAACTGTATGGCGTCAGGCTGATAAGTATCACGTGCCACGTATGTGTTTTGTTAATAAAATGGATAAAATTGGCGCAGATTTCTACAACACAGTAGATATGATTGTTGGGCGCCTTGGTGCTGTTCCTTGTGTGGTTCAGCTTCCGATCGGTTCTGAGAGCGATTATGCGGGTCACATTGACTTGGTGCGTATGAAGGCGATTGTATGGGATGGTGAGCAACTTGGCGCGTCATTCTCTGAGCAGGAGATTCCTGCTGATCTTGCTGATAAAGCTGCTGAATATCGTGAGAAGCTTGTTGATCTTGTTGTTGAGCAAGATGATGCTGCTATGGAAGCATATCTTGACGGTACTGAGCCTGATGAGAAAACTTTGAAAGCTTGTATTCGTAAGGGTACGATCAATAATATATTCGTGCCTGTTCTTTGTGGTACAGCCTTTAAAAACAAAGGTGTTCAACCTATGTTGGATGCTGTTGTTGAATATCTGCCTTCACCCGTTGATATCGGTGTGACAAAAGGTCTGAAAGTTGATTCTGATGAGCCGGAAAATCGTGAGCCAACTGATGAGGCGCCATTCTCTGCGCTTGCATTCAAAATCATGAACGACCCGTTTGTTGGTTCTCTGACATTCGCACGTATTTATTCTGGCCGCGTTGAGTCCGGTTCTTATGTGAAAAACTCTGTTAAAGACAAGCGCGAGCGCGTTGGTCGTATGTTGTTGATGCACTCCAATGACCGTGAAGAGCTATCAGAAGCACATGCTGGTGATATTGTTGCGTTCGTTGGTATGAAGGATACAACAACAGGTGATACATTATGTGATATGCAACAGCCCGTTGTTCTTGAGCGTATGGAATTCCCTGAGCCGGTTATTGAAATTGCGATTGAGCCGAAAACAAAGGCTGACCAAGAAAAAATGTCAACAGCGCTACAGCGTTTGGCGGCGGAAGATCCATCATTTCAGGTGTCTGTTGATCACGAATCAGGTCAGACAATCATGAAGGGTATGGGCGAACTTCACCTTGATATTCTTGTTGATCGTATGAAGCGTGAATTTAAAGTTGAAGCGAATATTGGTGCACCGCAAGTTGCATATCGCGAAACAATCACGAAAAGAGCGGAAATCAGCTATACCCACAAAAAGCAAACAGGTGGTTCTGGTCAGTTCGCGAAAATTGATCTTATATTTGAACCTAATGAGCAGGGTGCTGGTTTTGAGTTCGATGATAAAATTGTCGGTGGTAATGTTCCGAAGGAATATATCCCAGGTGTTAAGAAGGGTCTCGAAATGGCCAAGGAAACAGGTATTATTGCTGGTTTCCCTGTGTTGGACTTCAAGGTGACATTGGTAGACGGTGGTTATCACGATGTTGACTCCTCTGTTATGGCGTTTGAGATTGCTGCGAAAGCGGCCTTCAAAGAAGGTATGGCAAAAGCGGGTTCACAGTTGCTTGAGCCAATGATGAAGGTTGAGGTTGTAACACCTGAGGAATATATGGGTGATATTATCGGTGATTTGAATTCACGCCGTGGTCAGGTTAATGCGATGGATGATCGTGGTAACGCGAAAGTGATTACAGCGATGGTGCCTCTTGCGAATATGTTTGGTTACATCAATACGTTGCGCTCCATGTCACAAGGACGTGCGCAATATACGATGCAATTTGATCATTATGAGCCGGTACCTGCACAAATCGCAGCAGAAGTTAAAGAAAGTTTAGGCGCTTAATAAAGCGAAATAGTTTTAAAAAGAAAGGACTGTAGATATGTCGAAGGAAAAGTTTGAGCGGAACAAGCCGCATTGTAATA
>TARA_R110001592_G_scaffold363396_1_pt1 | contig 16172 bp, 15 predicted proteins | sample TARA_R110001592 | Tara Oceans TARA_R110001592 (sample SAMEA4398387) | marine metagenome | biome: Polar Biome; feature: [SRF] surface water layer (ENVO:00010504); material: water (ENVO:00002006), including particulate matter (ENVO:01000060) such as... | depth 5 m
TTCCTTTAATATCAGATCATTAGAGTTTCCGGATGCTCACTAGTTAGCCAGGCCTACCAGCTGCCCAGCCTCTACCTGGCTTACCGCGGCTTCCATGGCGGTTTCGTAGCACTGGCGGTTGCGTGAGGCAATGCTCAGGCCACCGGCATCCCGTGCACCTGTTGGGCCACAGACCGCTTTAGCCGCGCGCTTGATCTTGCTATAAAGCTTGGCGCGTCCCTCGTCAGAGGCGAGATCGCTGCCCTGGTAAGCTATGTTGATGGACTGAGTTTCGATATGCCGGGAAGGCAATGTCTGTCCCTGGGTTTCTGCAGCGCCCGCCTGGCTTGAAAGCAAGACAGCTACACTTAATGCTGCGGCGGTGACGGTATTGTTGAATATTGCATTTTTCATGATGGTATCTCCCTACCTGGTTTAAGACGGCTGTGTTGCCGGTTCGGGCTAAACCCACGTGTATGTGCGTTTGGCTTGGGAGCTAAGTTAGGGCTTATCAGGAAGGGTTAAAATGGCCTTGCGACGAGCTGCGTGGAGTTGACGATGAGTTGTGTGAATTCGGGGATGAACCGTTGGTCGACCAGTACAGTAGAATCGCTTCAGGCGTCCAGAAGTGACTTTATTCTGTCCCGGTAGCTGCGGCTCACCTTCAGCTTGGCTCCACCTTCGAGGGTCAGGACATACTCGCCGTTGAGGTGTGACGCAGCACTGGCGATGGAGTTGGTGTTGACGATGCTGGACCGATGTACGCGGATGAAAGTGTCTGGATTCAGGCTTTTTTCCAACCGTTTCATAGTGGTTCGCATGATGTGTGTTTTGCCACCGGCGTGGACGCACATGTAGTCGCCGGCGGCATCAATCCATTGAATGTCAGCGATTCGAATAAACTGAAACTCGTTGCCATCCTTGATGGTCAGTCGGTCCGGCCAGGCTTTGTCGGAGGTATTATCAGCCATCAATTCCTTTGCACTGGAGGCCTTGTTGCGCCCGCTGACCAGTGCTATCAGGCTTTCCTTGCTGACCACTTGCTCCTGAGTGTGACGTGCGACCGCGCGCTGGACAGCCTCTTCCAGCCGCTCGGCATCGATGGGTTTCAGTATGTAGTCAACTGCATGCACCTTGAAGGCGTCGATGGCGTACTGGTCAAACGCGGTGACGAATATGATCAGCGGCATGCTGTCGGACTGCAATTCACAGACCAGATCAAAGCCGTCCATCCCCGGCATCTGGATGTCGAGAAAAACCAGATCCGGAGATTCTACGCCTATCACCTCCAATGCCTCATGGCCATTGGCGCATTCCGCTATGACGTCTACTTGCGAAAACTCCGCGAGGCGCAGAGACAGGCCTCGTCGGGCGAGCCTCTCATCGTCGACTACTATTGCGCGCAACACCGTCACGTCTCCTCTAGCCTCTTCTCCAACGGTATGCTGATCATCACGGTAAGGCCGTGGGGCTCGGTCTTTCCAAGGCGGAAAAGCTGGTTGTCACCGTAAATTTCCTTGAGCCGCTCGCGGCAATTTCGCAGGCCCACACCGCTGCTTTTTGGCAGGCCACCGGGACGTAATTCCAGCCCCGGGCCATCATCTGCGACCGATAGTAGCAGTTTTTTGCCGGAGACAGACGCGCTCACCGAAATCGAGCCTCCGTGGATAGCTTGCGATATGGCGTACTTGATACTGTTCTCTACCAGCGGCTGCAGTAGCAGACTTGGCATCAGGGCATTACTGGCAGCGGGATCGATATCGAAATTCAACTTGAGGCGTTCATCGAAGCGAACCTTCTCGATATCAAGGTACAGCTTTAGCGCTTCAACCTCATCGGCTACGGTGACTTTCAGCATGGGGTCGTTATCCAGAGAGTATCGCAGAAATCGACTCAGCCTGGTGACCATGGTATTGGCCAGTTGGGTCTCCCGATCCAGAATTAACGTGGATATGGCGTTCAGGGTATTGAAGAGAAAGTGAGGGTTCAGTTGGTAGTGCAGCATCTTGAGTTGCGCTTCATGGGCCATTGCTGTGGCCTTCAGGCTTCGCTTTTGTTCCTCCTGTACCATCATGTAGAACTTGATACCCAAATACAGTGCACTCCATGACACCATGACCATGAATGCGCTGGTTGTACCTTCAAAGTAGGACCAGAATCCCCCGTCGTGCATGGCCTCCTTGGCGGGGTCAATCGGGAACAGGCTCTGGAATATCACTATGCGGCACAGTCTCCAGAGCGCGCCACCCAGAAAGGAGCCCACCAGGATCGCCAGCCCTCGCCAGATGATATGCCGGTCCCATATGGCCTTGTAGAGCGACCTCAGCGCCAGGGTAATCAGCATGCCAATCGTGCTGATTATCGGCAGGTAGATCGAGTATGCGTCTGGTGCATCCCCCCATACGAGGACGCCCAAATAGAATGTAATGGCCCAGGCACCCCATCCGCCCAGTTGCAGGGTCCAGAAAAGATAACGCTTATCCTGTAAGAGTTGAGGCACAGACATTGGCCCATTATACGGTCAGATGTAGGTACTTCAGCGACACTTTGCCGCAAATTTCACTCGTTTCATCTCAGGTGGGTTGCTGCCAGGGGTCTGATACTGCGGTCAGACTGGTCTATACTTTGCTGCATTCGGGCGCCCCATGCGGGCTGCTAACTACAGGAGAGCAACATGAAGAGCCTATATACCGCTGTTTTGGCAGCAACTTTCGCGCTGGCCGGCTGCAGCCGGGAGGCCGAGCAGGAAACCCCGTCAACCAGTGCCGCGCCGGTCGAAGTTGCCGAACCTGCGGTACTTGTTTCGGAGGCGGACGAGCAGGCCGAAGTCATTGCCCGGGCGCAGGCGCCGCTACTGTCCGGTCTCGGCGACTTCAGTCATCCCATTACGACAGACGATCCCTGGGCTCAGCGCTATTTCAATCAGGGCATTATTATGGCCTCTGGTTTCAATCATGCGGAAGCCATTCGCGCCTTCAGGGCCGCCCAACGACTGGACCCTGGTTGCGCCATGTGTTTCTGGGGCGAAGCCCTGGCAACGGGGCCGAATATCAACGTGACCAGCAAAGGTAAGGCCATCATGATGCCGGAAGCGCGGATTGAAGCGCACGCTGCGATCCAGAAAGCCCTGAGCCTTGAGGCCGGCGTGAGTAAGCGCGAGCGAGACCTGATAGCGGCCCAGTCTACCCGTTACAACGGCGACCCCGCCACGGCCCGCGAGCCCCTCGATATGGCCTATGCCGATGCCATGCGTGAGCTGGCTGCCAAGTATCCGGATGATGACGATATCCAGGCGATGTTTGCCGAGGCCATGATGAATACCATGCCGTGGGATTACTGGCTGGATGCCAAAAACCCCAAACCGGGTACAGCGGAGGTTATTGCAGCATTGGAAACCGTGATGGCACGCAATCCCGACCATCCGCTTGCGCTGCACCTGTATATCCACGCGGTGGAGGCCTCTTCCGATCCGGGTAGGGCCGAGCAAGCCGCCGACAGATTGGCAAGCCTGGTGCCTGGCTCCGGGCACCTGGTGCATATGCCCTCTCATATATACTGGCGGGTGGGTCGCTATTATGACGCCTCCGAGGCGAATGTACGTGCTGCCAAGGTTGACGAGGACTACATTGCACAGTGCAAGGCTCAGGGCTTATATCCCGCCCTGTATTATCCGCACAATATCCACTTTCTATGGTCCTCGGCCAGTATGGAGGGCCGTAGCGAGGTCGCCATTGAAGCGGGCCGAAAAGTCGCCGCGAATGTCAGGCTGGAACAGATTCGAGAGTTCCCCATCATCGAGTTTTTTCAGACCGTGCCCCTCCTGTCGCTGGTGCGATTCGCCCACTGGGAAGAAATTCTGCAGGAACCACAGCCGCCGCAGGAGTTAGCCTACTCGACCGCCATCTGGCATTACGCCAGGGCCATTGCTTTCGCGCGCACAGGGGCGTTGGCTGCTGCTCAGTCCGAGATCGATGCCATGCAACCGCTGATGGATAACGAGTCGATATGGTTTCTCGATGGCAATGACTACCCGGCGAGTCAGATTCTGGCTATAGCGGATTTTTTGGCAAAGGGAGAGGTGGCGCTCGCCGAGGAAAACTACCCGGCCGCCATCGCAGCGTATAGCGCTGCAGTGGACACCCAGGACACACTGCCCTATACAGAGCCCCCTTTCTGGTACTACCCCACCAGGCAAACACTGGGTCATGCGCTCTTATTGGCCGGCGATAATGTTGAAGCGGAGGCAGTTTTCCGCGCTGATCTGGCCCAGTATCCGCGCAATGGCTGGTCACTGTTCGGTCTGGCCCGTAGCCTGGAGGCTCAGGGTAAAGAAGAGGAAGCGGCTGTAGTGCAGCAGCGGTTTGGAAATATCTGGGCCAGGGCGGATGTCAGCCTACAGAGTTCTGTGCTGTAGGCTCGTAATCCGCCGCCGCGATCTACTTTTTGGAGACTATGGATACCATATAGTTGGTAGCGGCTTCCATCTGGTCGGCGGTAACACCGTTGTCGGCGTCGCCGGGGGCACCCAGAAAGCCGTCATCGAGGTGTTGTTCGTGAACATCTGTCCACAGCAGCTGCGTGCGATCCGTCCACTCTTCCATATCGTCCAGCATGGGCGCGCCTTTTTTACCGCTGTCGTGGCATTGGGCACACGAGTTTTCATACACCTGCTTGCCATCCTCTGCTGCGTAAACTGTTGCGCCGGCCGTGGCCAGAAGAAAAATTGCAGCGATTTTAATGGGTTGATTCAACATAGATATGCTCCTGTAGCCTGCTTTGGTGTCCGTAAACAGTGTAGTTACTACTGGCCAAAAATACTATTTTAATGGCGCGCCCGGAGGGATTCGAACCCCCGGCCCTCAGGTTCGAAGCCTGATGCTCTATCCAGCTGAGCTACGGGCGCGTAGCGGTTGTGCTGCTGTACACGATGAGTATAAGAGGGCTTGGTGACGGCAACCACCATTTTTGAGGCGAATTTACTGGCGTGGTGCAGCGGGACCTGAGGCGGAAGTCTGGTCATTCAGGGGGTGGAATACTCGCGGCAATGAAGCTAATCCAGGCGGGTTCATTGATGGCTCCCTGTCCCCAGCTCGTCCATTCCTGACCCAGTCCCTGGTCGATGATTGCTTCCACTGGCACGCCTTGAGCCAGCTTTGACCTGACAATTTCGGTCGTGGTAACCAGCATCTGGTGGTATTTGGCAAGCTCTGCACGGTTAGCAAGCGCACCGTGGCCGGGAACGATAACCGTTTCCTCGTCAACTTGGCCCAGAATAGTTGCCACATTTGCTGTGAGGCCAAGTACGTTGCCCCCAGACCCGATATCGACGAAGGGAAACAGATCCTTGAAATATTGATCTCCCATGTGAACGACGTTCTCCCCGGTGAAAAACACGACACTGTCGCCGTCAGTGTGCCCACCCGGGAAATGCTGCACCCGCAGTTTATCGCGATTGAAGCGAAGGGTGATTGTGTCGTCAAAGGTCACTATAGGCAGTGCCACTGCCGGGCTGGGTTCCATCGGCAGGTCGAAAAACTGTATCTCTTGTTGGGTGGACATACGCTCGTACACATTGGCCTGGGCGAGTATGACTGAGCCTCTCTCTCCCCAGTAGGCATTACTGCCCACATGATCAAAGTGCCAGTGTGTGTTGAGCACCAGGCGAGGTACGCCGTCGGTTTCCGAAATGCTCATCAGCGCCCGGTGGTAAGCGGGGCCGTACTCGACATAATCGTCGTCGATGATCAGGATGCCATCATCACCCACCGACGCCACCACGTTACCGCCTTTCCCTTTGAGCAGGTACAGGTTGGCCTTGATGGGCGTTATCTTAACGGTTGGTTCCGGCGTATCGGCCACGCTGGCCAGGGGCAGCAACAGCAGTATGGCGCCCAGCAGCACTTTGTAATGGCTATTCATGTCGTAAACCTCTTGCGTTAATGTTTGCCTTAACTAGTCTTCGAAAATCTCTTCTTCCATTAACGTGCCCGCAGGTGTGTCAGAGTCTTCGGAAGCGGCGACACCTTCCGGGTCATCGCCATGGTCTGACTCGACATCGCCCTCATCGTCGTCGCCGACCGGCACCTGGGCCCCCTTGGCCGCGTGAATCCCTATGTGGTAAACCGCAAATCCTGGCATGACAAACTGGTCCAGAGCCATCCCCAGGATTCTGCCCTTGTGGGGTGACACAATATCAATTTGTTCATTGCTGACCGGGTTATTGACCGCGCCCAGTACATCTCCCTCCTCAACAAAGTCACCGAGCTTCATGCGACTGAACAGAATGCCGGAGGAATTTACCCTGACCCAGGCGGAGTCATAGAATGCGGGTTTTGGCTTAACCCATAATCCCAATTTGGAGTACATCCCGCTTTTTGCCATCAGGGTATTGATAGTCTTTACACCCGCATCAACCATGTCGCGCTGCATGCGCATGGGCTCTCCGGCCTCTAATGTGACGGTCGGGATACCGGCGCGCACTGCGGCGGCTCGCAGAGTGCGATTGCTGCCACGTGAGTTCAGGACGGGGATATCGCCAAACAGCTCGACAAAGTCAGCCACTCGGGAGTTGTCCATATCTGCACGCAGCTGCGGCATGTTGGTGCGATAAAATGAGCCAGTATGAATATCAACCATCAGCTCGCAGTGCTTTACTACGTCATTGAAAAAAGCGTAGGCGATGCGCGAAGCGACGCTGCCTGTGGAATTACCCGGGAAGTAGCGATTCAGGTCGCGTCTATCAGGCAAGTAGCGGGAATTCCGGCTGAACCCGAGCAGATTAACAATGGGTACGCCAATAACCATGCCATGCAGTTTATGCGGGTCCAGCTCATACATAATCCGACGGATCATCTCAATGCCATTGAGTTCGTCACCATGTATGGCTGCGGTCAGGCACAGGGTTGGTCCATCGCTCGCACCATTGACTACCAGCACGGGCGTGTCTACCGCCATGCCACTGAATGTTCGGGATGGTTTCCATATCAGTCGAGTAGCTGTCGCCGGCGGAATCTCCTTGCCGAGCAGCCGCCTGGGACTATTGGGGTGTTGCAGTATTTCTTCCGGGCTAAGCAAAAAGTCGATGTCGTCCCACTGCGATCTGTTGCGAAAAGCCGAATTTACCTCTGGCTGGAAACCGGTCTCTCCCGGCTCAATTTGTGGTAGAACTGCGTCGGTAGAGGGGGACTCGAAGACATCTTTGAGGCGCACGTTTGTCGCGGTTGCGGGGCCATCTTGTTGTTCCGCAAGGGCTTCGGTAGATAGTGTCGCACTTGCCCCAGCGTCGGCAGCTGCGTTCTCCTGTTGGGCGGCCAGGGGCATAGGCATAATCAGTAGGGGAACTACGGCGAGGAATATTCGGAGGGACATGTGGATCACTGTGGTTAATTGCATTTCACCATTGTCGTGGCAGCTAATGAAAACTGCAACCAGCCGCTGAGTGCAGTGCGGGAGTACTTTTCAATGAGGCTAGCCGTTGCGAGGCTCAGTACAATGTGCTCGACTGGCAGGCATTGGCGATCTGCTCGTAGGCCATAGAGCAATTCTGAGCGCAATGGATGGCGCGCCACGGGGCGCTGCTCAGCTATACTTGAGATGGCCGGTCGCTACTGCGCGATGACTGACCTGCACCGCAGGCAATATGCATGACAAGGTATATTAGTGGCGGGATAGGGAGTTATAAAAGCAAGTTGGATTGGAGATAACGTGCTCGAGAGTTCGCATTTTACAGCCGTAGGAAACAGATCGGAAAATCAGGATCGCCTGCTGGTGTTGGCTGACATTGCCAGGGGAGAATACCTGTTCGCGGTTGCCGACGGCATGGGTGGTCATCGTTCCGGGGCCGAGGCGGCAAAGATGGCCATCTCGGCGCTGGAGTGTTATTGGGCACAAAGAGGTGCCCTGCGGAACCCTCCGGACTGGCTGCAAGGGATGATATTACGCTGCCACCGGGCAGTGCAAAACCTGGCTGTAGCTGATGAATGGTCTCCTCCAGGCACTACGTTGGCGGTATTACTGGTCAATTCCGAGGGTGCCTGGTCAGGCCATGTGGGCGATACACGTGTTATGCATTATTCTGCCGGCGGGCTTCAGGGCCGCACCCGAGACCATTCCGCCACAGAACTAAAGCTGGCCGCCGGTAGAATTTCCGAGGAGGAGGCGGCCACCGATGCCGATCTCAACCGGGTCACCCAGGCGCTCGGTGGTCGAGAGACTCCTGAGGCGTCGGTTAAAAGCTGGTGTCTTCAAGATGGGGACCTTATGTGTGTGGCCAGTGACGGTGCGTGGTCACTGTTGTCAGGCGAAGACTTCAGCGAATTGAGAGAATCATCTCTACTGGGGCCTGCACTCAACCAGATGATGGCGAGCAGGCTCGCTGGGGCTCCTGCGGGCCAGGACAATGCAACCCTGATTCTGTTGCGTAAATAACCTGCTCCCGCGGCGCTTTGTTAACGAAGGCACACTGCCGAAATCGTGGTGCCGGGATGTGATAAGCTTTTCGACTATGCCTTCACTTACAGTAATACGCCCTATTCTCTGGCTCTTCCCGGTCCTGATATTCGCGGTGCAGGGTTGTGCCGAGCGCAAGCAGTTTGACGCATTGCCTCCAGATGCGGTGGTGCTGGCCTTTGGCGATAGCGTTACCGCCGGGATAGGCGCGGAGGCGGGTTATGATTATCCCAGCCAGTTGGGGGAGTCGACCGGTCTTAAAGTCGTGAACGCTGGTGTATCAGGTGATACTGCCCGGGAAGCCGCAGGCCGCCTCGCCCCGTTGCTGGCCAGCCATCAGCCGCAGCTGGTGATTATTGAGTTGGGTGGAAATGATTTTCTGCGGCAAACGCAAGCCGCGAGGGTAAAGGCGTTTTTGCGAGATATCATCCGCGAAGCACTGGCCTCCGGGTCGGCCGTAGCGCTTGTGGCCGTGCCGCGTCTTTCGTTGTTGCGCGCCAGCGTCGGTGCACTGACCGACTCCCCTATCTACGCTGAACTCGCCGAGGAGGAGGGTGTCGTACTCGTTCCGGATATTTTTTCCGAAGTGCTTTCTGATGGAAGCTTGCGTGCCGATGAAATCCACCCGAATGCCCGCGGCTACAGGCAGCTTGCCGAGGGTATTCGGGGCGTACTCATAGCGCGTGGACTACTCACTGATTGAACAGCGAAAAGGGAGAGAGAATGCAGAAGGGAAAATACCGTCACTTCAAAGGGGGTGAGTATGAGGTGCACGGTGTGGCGAGGCACTCGGAAACCGGAGAGCAACTGGTAGTGTACACCCCGCTATATGGCGAGGGCGGTCTATGGGTGAGACCCCTGGCCATGTTTGAAGAGACCGTTCATCGCGATGGGCGCGATCAGCCTCGTTTTCAGCTGATTACTTGAGGGTCCTCGCGGGCATTACAGAGTTGATCTGATGTGCCTTAGTATGTCTCGCAGACAAAGATGGGAATGTCCCGGTCAGTCCTGGCCCGATAGTCTGCGTACGGCGCGTAGTGGCTGTCGCATATCGGCCATAGCGTCGGCTTTTCTTCTGTCGTCGCGAGGCGGGCGCGCAAATTCATTATCTTGCCGCGATAGCGCACCTTGAGGTCCGGGTTCTTCACGATGTTGTGATACCAGACCGGGTTTTTTGGTGAGCCACCACGCGATGCAACAAGCAGGGCGCCGTCGTTGTAGGGCACCCACATCAGCGGTATCGTAATCTCCCGGCCAGATTTTGCCCCGGTCATTGTGACAAAGCAGACCTCGTCGCCCTGCAAGGTGTTGAACATTTTGCCAAGGGTCAGCCGATTGAGAAATATGTGGCCGCGAGACATCAGTTTGAACACCCATTTCGGTGGGTTGAACTGTTCTTTTTCTACCGCAGTTTTTCCGTTCATCTCCGTCCACTCCATATACTGAAAGCTAAATAGTGCATATATGCGCCCCGGTCGCTTAACTTCACGATTCCACAGCACAAGAGTCGAATGGAGTGTAGCGGGGCCGTAGGGGGAAGCAAAGCTTCTGGCACCTTTGCCGCTAACAAATACTGGTTACGGCATGCCAAAATCTGTGGTCGCAGGCGTTACCACTGATAGCCAACGCCCAGCTTGAATTGGCGCGGCAGGTTCGGTCGCGCACCGAATGGCCGGCGCGATACGATCACTTGTTCGTCGGCGAGATTTTCGATGACGAACTTTACCGTCAGCTGGTCAGTCACATCGTAGGCCGTGGCCAGGTCAATAATGGTGTAATCTTCAGTCGATATCCCGTCTGCGTACCCCCCCTGTCCGGGAACCTCACGCATCTCACTTACATAGCGAACCGCCACGTTGGCCGTCCAATAGATACCTTCAAGCCCCGCCTGGAATCGCGCCTGGTGCTCCGGTGTATAGGGCAGCTCGTCTCCCTGGCGCACAGGCAGTTGTATGCCCTCGAAATAACCGGGATTCCACAGAGAAAAATTGGACACAAAGTTGTCCTGGAAGGCGGTCTCTGTATAGGTGTAAACAAGGCTGAAAGGCATCGTGAGACCGTTGCCCAGTGTAGTAGCGTAGTTGGCAGAGAATTCCCAGCCGGCCACTTGCACATCGCCGCCGTTGAACTCCTCCCCTACGGTACAGGTGGGGTCGGACACGCCGCAGCGCCCCAGCAGGTTCTGGTAATCACTGAAAAAACCGATGGCTTCAGCCGTCAGGTCCCTGCTGGTGTAACGCACCCCGTACTCGTAATTGATGCTCTCCTCCGGGTGTACACTGCTGGGGGCACCTGGACTGACTGGAGAAAACCCCTTGTTGATACCCACCAATAATCCCCAGTTGTCCGTCAGCTGATACAAGGCCCCGAAACCCTGGAGCCACACATCCTGGTCCCTGGTTGTCGTGATACCTGTGAGCCGGTCTTCCGCCTGCCCCTCAATGTATTCATAGCGCAGACCCAGATCGAAGCTCCAGTTGCCGTACTCCATGCGATCGGCAATATAGGCGGACATCGCATCGGTTTCCCATTTGTTGGAGAGGGTTAGTGGTCGGGATAGACCATCCGATTCCAGCCTGGCATTCTCCATCAGGTAGCCCTGCTGGTCCTGTTTGCGTTCCACGTAGTCATAGTGATAGCGCAGGCCGCCTTCAAAGCTGTGGTCGACAGCGCCGATGTTACGCTGGTGTTTGACTCGTGTTTCGATACCGGACGAGCCGTAGTCGCGGATAAAGTCTGTAATGTCCAGCGTTTCTCTCTCGGTGCCATCGGAGTCTGCCTCTCCACGCAACAGTGCTATTTCACGGGTGTAGATATCGGGATTGGCCAACACCACAGCGGGTGCCGGCGCGGTGCTGCCGATGAAACCATCGAACTTGAGCCAGTTGCGTTCAAATTGGTTGTAGTACACACGGGTATTCACCTGCCAGGTCTCGCTCAGCCTGGCGAGATGAAACAGGTGAGCCTGGTAGTGCCTGGAATCGAAGTTGTCCAGCTCGCTGGAAACGTAGCGGCGCTCGGGTTTTTTGTGGAAGTCTCCGTCGGTAAGGCCGAGGTAAGTCTCAGCTGAATTCTCGTCGGCGTAGCCGAGTTTCAGCTGCAAGGTCTGTGGTATGGCCGCGTTGTCCGCATTACTCCACTGGATTTTGGTGTTCAGGTCGTTGCGGTTGAAGCCGGTGTCTCCACCCGAGTCGAGATCCTTGAAACCGTCCGAGCTGTAGCGCAGGCCGTCTACCCAGTAACTCCACTGGCCACGTGTTTCACCGTAAAACACGCGGTACTTCTGATAGTTGTCTGTGCCTATTGCGGCCTCGACCTTGCCCTCGGCGAAATCCGGTATGGATGGTGTTACCAGGTTTATTGCACCTCCTACCGTCTGCGGCCCGTATTTGATTGAGGACGGGCCCTTGAATACCTCGACTGAACTCATGCGATTGATGTTGGGCATGTAGTAGGCCGCGGGGGCAGAGTAGGGAGCCGGGGAAATTAGCACCCCGTCTTCCATGAGCGTTATTTTCTGGCTGCGCTCAGAGGTGGCGCCGCGCAGGCCGATGTTTGGCCGCAGTCCGTAGCCGTCCTCAACCCGCAGGTATACGCCAGGCACCTGCCTCAACAGATTGTTGACGTCCACGCTGTCGAAGGTGAGGATCTGGCTCTCGTCCAGGAGGCTGGCGCTGCCAGTCAAGGTGCGGATTTGGTCGGCGCCACCGGTTACCAGCACCTCTTCATAGATGCGGTCTCCCCGGGGTGCATCCTGGGCAACGGCAATCGACCCTGAAAGAACCAGTGCGAGAGCCGCGGGTAGGGCTGCAAGTCGGTGTGGATTGCCAAAGACCGGGTGGGGTTTCATTGGCGTATTTTTGGTCAGCATGTCGCGTTGTCCTCAGTCGCCGTCGGAAAAATTAATGCCCAGTTCCACTTCCAGGCTGTCGGGGATTTCACGCTTGAAATTGCCATCGAGAAAGCCAAGGCTAATCTCCAGCATATCCAAGTCGCGGGCGGCAATTGCCTGGCGTACCTGGGCAATGCTGTCCTCCACCGCTGCAATAGCGTTCTGGTTGCCCGTTGCCTCCATGACGTCAAAGAGGCTGTCAGTGGTATCCTGATTCCCTAGCAGCAACAGTTCCACTTCGTCGATGGTGGCCGTGGTGGCTTCCCAGGCGTGCATGGAGACCTGCCCCGCAGTCGCCACCACGCGCCGGGTCTGCAGGTAGTCGAGATACCCTTGCGCGGATATCAGAATCTGACTGAGCGGCTCGGTGCCGTCCTCGTCGAGTTGTCCGTCGAGGAATAGCGTGCGGTATGGCAACTCCGAATCCCGGTGGGCTGCCAGCCAGCCGTTCTCGACATAGCGCGCACGCTCTACCAGCTGGCCTGACAGACCTTGAAGCACGTCGCACTTGCGAGGCTGGAATGCAAATTCCGCAAGCACTTCGTCCGGGTTGCTACTGTGCTCCGGTGTACTGGTTTCGAATATCGCTGACTCCAGAGCCAGCAGGCCGACACGCTGAAAGGTTTTGCTGGCGAAATAGGCGTCGTCAAGATCGCGGCCACTATTGATATCTGTAGCGTTTTCGCTACGTACGGTCTCCAGGTAATCGGTACCGCGCAGGCGCAAGGAATCAATAAACGTGAAGGGCGGGAACACGATGTCATCGTCGAGTGGGCCGAAGTTGTACATGGAGAGTCGAAACCACTGTTCGAAAGTTGCGCGCCAGCTATTCTGCATTGCGCTTAGCATTACCTCGTCAGGTGCAGCGCAAAAGGCCGTCGAGGCGGCATGCAGTTCCTCGGTATCTGCCAGGAAAGCCTGCACGGACGGGACGATGGCATTGTCTACGACCTGTTGGACAGCGGCCTCCAGGGTTACCGCAGGGTTAACCGGTTCTTCGATTGCGTCACTACCGCTGCCGCCATCAACACAGCCCGACACCAGCATTGTGGTCGCCAGCATTGATAAAAACTGTATGGTGAATCTCATTGTCTTCCTCGTTACGTGATGGCTTTCGCAGTTAGGTGGAACCTGTTACCAGCAGGTGATTGTCCCAGCGATAGCCCGGTAGTCGTATACGGCGATCTCGCCGCTCTGTCAGCGTTACTGCATCCAGCTCGCGTAGTTCTCCGAACGAGTTGCTCACCACGAAGGCTCGGCGCAGCGGGCTGACGGCGATACCACACACATCACGCAGGCGGTGATACCCGATCAGGCGACCATCGTCGATGTTCCAGAACACAGCAAGATTGCCGCGCGGGCTGGCGAAGCCGGCAACCCGGCTATCATTGCAGATGGCCACACTGCCGACGTAATCTTGCAGGCGATCGATGACTGGAATCGGCTGATCGAACAAAGTGAGACCCTCACCGGGTCGGTGAATGCCTGCCAAGGGCACGGTTTGGTCGTGGCTGGTCGCTTCCCGCTGTAATTGGATAGCAAACGCCACCGTCCCATCGGCCGCCACATCCAGATGGCGGATGCTGGACTTGGGCTCGGCAACCCGATACTCATCTGACAGGAGACCAGTGTTGGCATCAACATAGCTGAGACAGGAGGTCATTGTTGCAAGATTTAGCGGTTTGCGACCAGTTTCCGGGCGGGTAAGGATGCCGCCGTTGGCCACTACCAGAGTCTGGCCGTCGGGCAGCAGGCGGATATCGTGGGGGCCAATACCATGGCTGGACCATTCGTCCAGCACAGCATAGTTATCGGCATCACGCACCACAATCCGCCCCAGCCCGTCGGCGATATTACCTTCGGTTGTGTAAAAGACTCGCCCATCCTGGCTAAAGCAGCCGTGGCCGAACAAGTGGTGTCCAGGAGTACAGTTGAACTCACCGACTCTATCGCCGGTGCGCAAATCGATCTCCAGAGCCCGGGTGCCGGGTCGTCGCGAGACAAATATTACCGAATTCTTACGCATAGGGTGCTGTAGCACCCCGTGGCCTCGGAATCCAGTAAGCATATCGTGGCCGGCCTGGCTGATTATATCGACCCAACCGAGGCCGAAATTACCGAGGCTGTCTCCGCGGGCAGATACCCAGCACTCCGTGCCGTTTTGGGCGCCCGGCGCCGCCAGGCCCGGCGCCCCTGCCAAGAGCAGGGCTCCGCCTAGTCCAGCCAACAGCTGGCGGCGGTTCAACTGGTAGATGAGGCCGCTCGTGCTGTCGGCGTCGCTAATGTTTTTTTCTGTTGGCGATTCACTGTGGCTGCACCCGTTCATAGAGAGTTCACGAAGGCGATCAACGCCTCTCGATCACTCTTGCTTAGCTGGGCGAAGGTACGGCGGGATGCCGCACCTTCGCCATCGTGCCACAGGATGGCTTCTTCCACGTCGCGCGCGCGACCGTCGTGCAACAGGGTCCCCACCCCATTCACACTGGTACTCAATCCTATCCCCCACAGCGGTGGGGTACGCCACTCGCTGCCACTGGCCTCGTAGTCCGGTCGGTCATCCATCAATTCGGGACCCATGTCGTGCAATAACAGATCTGTATAGGGCCAAATTGTCTGCTCGCCAAGGTGGGCAAGACTCCCCTGCATCGCTTTAGTAGTGAAGGACGGCTGATGGCAGCCCGCGCAGTCAGCATGATAAAAAAGCTTGCGGCCCCGTTCTGTTTGCTCAGTCTGTTCGCGCCCGGCGGGTACGCCGATACTGCGGACAAATCCGACGGTGAGGGCCAGCAGGTGCTCGGGCAATTCAAACCCATCCGCGTTATTACCATTTGGTGTGCGCAGGCAGCGTCGCTGCGACCCGGTGCAGGGTTGTTCGGGAAAAACCGGGTTGGTAACTCCCACATCGCCCTGAAAAGCGCCTGCCGTGGTGATTCGCACGTTTGACCGATTGGCCTTCCAGCCAAACCTGCCCGGCACTGATTCGCGGTGATCGAAATCCCACACCCGGTTGACCCGCCCGCTGATACCGTTTTTATCAGTGTCATCGGGGTCTGCCAGGGCGTCGATGTCACCCTGGTCAATCGCCTCCAGCAATCCCGTACCGTGAATCGCGGGGGCGGCGCGCAGGCTGAATTGGACATTTGGGTCCAGTGGGCCATAGCCCAATTCCTCGAGTCGCACCTGCCCATAGCGCAGGGTGCGCACTTCGCCGTCCGGATACAGGTATGTTTTCTCGCGCCAATCGATATAAACCCGTCCCTCCGGGGGTGTCTCTGGATTTGTGGCCGGGTCCCTGGGCGCGATCCTGCCCCGCAACTGATGGGACAACGCAACCGACTGACCCTGTAATTGATGGCCGTATACCGGGTCGGGTTGAGAGCCGTGTAACGGGACATCCTTGCCCGGCACGCTGAGGCGGAGAATTGCTGTAAAGATCGCCTGTTCGCCGCTATCCGGTAGCGGGCCGCGTCCTCCATTGATATGGCATCCAAGGCAGGTGCGGGCATTGTAAAGTGGCCCCAGACCGTCCCGGGCATCGGTGGCTGTCGGTGCCTTTATCCAGGGCTGATTGGCTAGCGCCTTGCCCGCGTGAAACAGTGGTCGCTGGGCCTCGGGAAGATTCGCGGCTGGCAACTCGAAGGAGGCAAACGGAACAAAGCCGACGCTACCTTCACCGCCGGGGAATGCTTCGTCGGGCGAGCGTGGAGGTACTATCGAATCGTTCTGGGCAGCGTTACCGGGGAGTGCCATGCTCATGTATAGCGCCAGTAAAACGCCGCGAGTTGCGATGGTACGTTGGGAAGTATTTGATCCAATAAACATTATTACCGTCAGAAAACACGAAAGGGCCGGG
>TARA_R110001592_G_scaffold363347_1_pt1 | contig 16154 bp, 11 predicted proteins | sample TARA_R110001592 | Tara Oceans TARA_R110001592 (sample SAMEA4398387) | marine metagenome | biome: Polar Biome; feature: [SRF] surface water layer (ENVO:00010504); material: water (ENVO:00002006), including particulate matter (ENVO:01000060) such as... | depth 5 m
TTTAATACTGATCGATATTAATATGTTTTCACTAATGAGCTTCTAATTGCGCCGTGTAGGCGATCATGCAGTTTCATCACATCATTCCTAATACCCACCACCTCTTCGGCTTCTGCTCTCAAGCCATTAAGCCTCTCTTGCATACGTATCAAATTTGGATGTGTTGCTTCATAATTTTCTTTTGCGTCGCGTACTACTTCTCGTGCCTCATCTCTAGCTTCAACACAATCGCTCACCTTACTGTTCAAGGAATTCATTGCTTGCTGCTCGCGTGACTGGCAGTTTCTCAAGCAGCTAAAGTTTGGCTCCATGCGATAAGTGCCAAAAATTGGATCGCGCACGCTTTGCTCGCAGCGTGAAGCGCAATCAAAATCTGGACGCTCTGCGCTACAATTCATACGTGCGTCATCTATATTATTTTCTGCTTCGCGCTTATAGCGCTCTAGCCTCTCAACCAGCGGCATCGCATCCTTATTTAATGCAGTGTGAGCAGTCGCCAACTCGTGCAACCTCCAACTACTGCCTACATTTTTCAGCACATTGCTTATATCTTTTGCGCTGATGCTATTGATCTGCTCATGAAGCATTTTCAACTCACCTATGGTGAGGCGATACACCTCTAACTCCTTACCTTCGGGAGGGAGATCATCAGCATCGAGTTCGTACTGCTCGTCAAATTGTTGATATGGGCTCGTTACAAAGATTGGTTTTAATCGCTTATTTCGTGAAAGCTCAGCCTCATATTTCCGAAGCAGAGCTTTATATTCATCTCGTAAACCATCTAACTCACCTAGCAGCGTCTTACTTCTTACCGGTGGTGGAGCTTTTATTGCTTTGATTCTTACCTGCATATTGGCAATGCTATCTTTGTATTGTTCAGCTAAGCCAGCCACTTGCTCATCGGCTAATGTGCTTATGTAATCTTGAAACTGCGCAAGAAGGCTCTTATCGATCTGCCGAGACTCTAACTTGTCTAACTCATGGTGCACACGCACCAACTCTTTCGACAGGCGATACAGCTCGCTTTTATCAGCCGCTACAGCATTAGTCGGCCATGCAAAGATAAATGTTAAAAGCAAAAGTACTTGAAGAACTGAGGGCACTACTCTTTGCATAATGAGCTTTTCGCTTGCTGAAAACGAGGCAAACCTATCGTCATCACTAAGCAAGGTCAAATTTAACAAGCCCTTTCTCGCGTCAAAATTTGGCTGAATTAGCCGGCACACATATGGGCATAAAATTGACAGTCGCATTTGATTTTGATTAGGTGTCGCAGAATCAATGCGATGACTTGAGTAGCCAAAATACATTTCAGTAAATTTAGAGAGTTAATAAATGAGAGTACTTGCCGTCCTTTCCGCAGCTGCGATGCTGTCCGCCTGTATCACCAGCACAGCTCCAACCCAAAACGCCACATCGGTGCAAAAACACACCTTTAGAACTGAAAAATTTAATGCGCCTGGCGTAGACACAGGGCTGTTAATTATTAAGCGTGATACCGGCATGAGAGGGTCTTCCTGTATTCCTTTGATTTCGCTAAATGGAGATCATGTTGCGCCGATCAATGTGGGACAAAAGCTTGAGCTGCACGTGCCTGCCGGGCGACACTCACTCCACGCGTATCCAAATAAAAATTGTGCAGCACCTGCGATAGTAAACTCCGTTGAAATTAAGAAGTCCCAAACTACAACCTATCGCTTAGGTTTCGTTAAGCGCGAAATGGTTTTTATACCAACTTCGAATTAGTCGTAAATACTCACACAACCAAGGCTTTACCCTTGGTTGTGTGTAGCAGACACGCCATAAATCAGCCAAAACAGGCTCGTAAAAAAGGCCACTCCATTCAAGTTATTGTTATAACTCAGGAAATAGCCTTAATTTAAATCATTTGGCGGTGAGAGAGGGATATAGGGTTCGTCCAATAAAATCCTATGCTTTTCAAGCATCTAACGGATTTCATTTCCCTCGTTCTGCTACACAGGCTTCACCTGATGATAGCAGTTCTTCACTCTCGATAGGCTATTAACCTATACACGCTTTCCAGGCGTGCTCCTTCGTGATAATAGAGAATTAGCGACAACTTTTACTCGTTGCAACGAATGCTCAGACGTACGCGATAGCAAATCCAGACGGCATATCTGATGATATTTGGATGAAAGCGATGCCGTATGTAGGTGCTCATCGACAAATTATCTCAACCAGCGAGCTAACTTCTACGCACCTACTCACACGACTAAGCCCGGCATTACCGGGCTCAGCCTTAACCACCTAATCTAGTTACGCATGCCGACTCGGCAAACCCAACTTCCACCGAACCATATCTCCAATTATCGGGTAGATATCGTTATGTTTTGCACCAAATCTCATGTAACCGCCCTGATAAGAGCCTACATCTCGGTTGCCACCTTCAGCAGAGGGTAAGTAGTTCGAGAGGCCATCCAGGCCAAACCGATTGCGCTCTTCCGGCGTGAGTTCGTAATAGCGCCACATTGGGTTGCCATGCGAAAAATCAACGTCCGAAAGCGACGAGAGGAGAATATTCAGTTGTTCCTTCGCTCCTTCTTGCCGCCTTTTTGAGAAAGCAAAGTCATATACAAGCTTAGACAATGCTTTCATAACTACTGGCTGTGCAGCGACCGTTCGCTCCTTGGCTGCCGATTCACCGAAGCCAGGAATTGCCATAACCACTTCCCAAAACTGTTTGGCAATAACTTCTTTCTCACTTACATCAGATGGTACCGCGCCGCCGATGTTCGTCTTGTTGAGGAAAAGAATGGAGTTAACCCCAACCGCATCCTTCCAAGAGATTTCACCCTGATCATCCTTCCACTCTTTCACATCTTTCTCGATGATCTTCAGGCCCACGGACTCATGCAGCACTTCTTTAATGAATAGGTTAATCGGGTTGGAGTTATCAAACTTCAATGCAAGACTCCGATCTACGCGCTTTCCGAGATTGTTCAGGTCATGGAAAAGCTGACGCTCCTGCTCCGGAGTAAGGCCTAGATGAGCCTCTACCGAGACTTTGCAGAAAGTGCGCGCCCCTGAATACACCTCCTCCCATGCTGAAACCTCTTCCCGAGAAAGCTCCAATGAATCTGATGGGTACAGCGAGCCTTTCTTTTGATATGTGCCAGTACGTCGAACGTAGTCGAGGAAATCAAAAACTATTTTCATGCCCATGCGTCGATGCTGACCATCAACAACCCAAAGAACATGCTGCTGCGAAAGGAAAACCTCAAAGGACGCCGTAACACCGGACTCCGTTGCCAGCCTAGTTGCTCGGATATTTCTGCCGAAGGGAGAACACGCTCGAATATTCGTTACCAGCGGCTGAAGCGCCAGGTATGGCTGACGACCGAGACGCTGCAATATTGCCTCAAGAGCGACTGACTCAGGCTCTTTCTTCTCAGCACGACGCTGAATAGCACCAACTACTAAACCCTTAAGAATGTAGCCAGCGAGTTTTTGGGCATGAGATGGGTCAAGCCGACGCTGCGCCACCGATTCAGAGTCACGGGCAGCATCATTTGCCACTTCGGACATTTCAAAGAACTCATGCATCGGTATTTGCATGAGGTAGATCCGATACCCAAGGTTGTTGCCCACAAAGACCTTGTAGCCCTTCTCTGAGCAATCACCTTCCTCAAGGAGGTCGTCGATGGTAGTCATGGGTATTGGAAGATTGTCGCCCGGAATTTTCATTTGCCTCTCCTGGATTTGGAATATTTACAACCAGGAATCTTATACACACCAGCCAGGACTATAGCAACAACATTCCAGGCTTTTTTAAAAAAGCATCCTGGATGATTAAATTCATCCGCCAGGAGACCAGTAAAACTTCTCATCCGATACTGACAAGGCAATCTTAAAATTCAGCAATGGTTGATTTTGTCGCCTCTACGCCACCATCGATCTCCACGCTGCAAACGCAGCTGCCTCACTGTGTCGATAATAGTCTGCTGATATGATGATCTCCATTACTCACGATTGTGAGGCAATGAGATGTCTAGAGAAACAGGTCCGTATCACTTCTATGGCTACCGTTATTCCTAGCTACACCAACACTAGCGCCCATGACGGTGAGCGGCAAACGCTGGAGCAGCTACGTTGCGAATTACCTGATGACTATGTCGTGTTTCATAACATCGACTGGATGCATCGTGGAACACACAAATTTGAAAATGGTGAAATCGACTTTATCGTCATGGCGCCCTCGGGAAAGCTGCTGCTGATTGAGCAAAAAAATGGCTTTATCGATGAAGTTGATGGCGATTTGCAAAAGCATTATGAGGACAAAGATAAGTCCATTGTGGCTCAAATGAGGCGAAGCTATTGGGGTCTAACGCAGCGCCTAAAAGACACCATGGGCAGCACCTATGTGTTTGTTGAATCGATTTTATTTTGCCCAGACCATGACATTGTTCATGTGCCTGCAAAGTTAGCACTTCAGGCCATCGTTGATAAATCTCAAGCGAAACACCTCTCCGACATCGTGCGAAAAATCTTAGGTGAATACGATGAAGACACGGGAAAGTGTGAGCGCATCACCCAGTTTTTAGCGGGCGAATTAAGCCTGGTTATCTCGCCAACATCATCGAGTCAACTCAACCAAAACCTCTACGTTCGCGATGCCGATAGGCTCTACGAGCACTTCGCTAACTGGCAGGTTCACCCTTACCGTGTGCGAGTTACAGGCGGTGCGGGCTCAGGCAAAACCTATTTAGCCGAGCGTCACTTCGCCGCCTGTATTGCTGCTAGCAAAACGCCGCTTTACGTCTGCTTCAACCGACCATTAGCAGAAATGATGAAAGCGCGCATGCCCAGCGGCGGCGTGGTTAGTAATGTGCATCAGCTGCTTTACCAAGCCCTGCCCTGGCCTGCAAACACTAAACATGACAACAACTCGTTTGATGCCTATTTTTTAAATGCTAGCAGCACACCACATGCTTTTCATCAGCACTTCGATGCCATTATCGTCGATGAAGGCCAGGATATTACCAAGCCGGCATGGCAATTCATTACTAGCTGCCTAAAGCCTGATGCCTCGCTGTTATGGCTAGAAGATAGTGATCAGGCTTTATTTACCAGCGCGCAAACACAGATCGATTTCACCGCTACCGTTGCGCTTGATGCTAACTATCGCAACCCGCAGAAAATTGCCAAACACGCGCAGCTGCTCACCGGAATTCATAAAGAGCTGGTGTCACGCAATCCTATTGCCGGCGAAGAGCCAAAATATCATCCGTTAAAAAAGGGGGAAGCAATGACGGATGAACGCCTGCAATCCCTACTTTCCGAGCGAATTCAGTCGGCGCTTGATGCGGGCTTTAGCTATGATGAAATGGTGATTCTGAGCCTGCGCAGCAAAGCAAAAAGTAGCTGTACTGAGCTAGAAAACATTGGCGGTCATCCCCTAAAACACTTCAGCTCAGTCGACGCCGACTCAGGCCTTTCGCAATTCATAGGCGATGGCATTTTGTGCGATAGCGTTCTGCGCTTTAAGGGCTGCCAAGCAGCAGTCGTGTTCGTGGTCGATAGCGAAACTACTGCGTGGACTGAAGCATTTTCTCGGAGATTGTATTGTGCGATGACCCGGAGTGTTGGGCGATTGGAAGTGTTTTTGGATAGTCAGACGGAGGAGCTAATGATGGCTCGGCTTTAGATGGTAAATACTTTATTGCTACATGCTTAAAATACTTATTAGTGGCAATTATGAAGCCCACCTCATCGTCTGGGCTCCATCTGTTAAAAGCGGGGGATTACCGCTAAGTATTTCTTCAATCAGGTAAGCGGCTAATCGCCGTCACCCAATAACTCCGGATATTGCCCTGTGAATTAACCACCGCATATCCGCTGTACCAATAGCTCGAAAATGTCAGGGGAAGCCCCCACTCAATCTCCATCAAGCCTGCATATTTGAGACTAAACTTCCTGATATGACACCCCTCTTCTAAATGACTTAACAAGGCCCGCCACCGTGCATTCAAATGCCCAAAAGGAACGGCAGGCACAGCATTAAGGGGGTCATTGACCATTGCGGACAGTTCCACCTCAGCAATATCTATGAACTCATCTAAATGCTCAGGTAAGACCTGAAACTCACTCTCCTCACCGTCCTCATCCGCTGAAGCACCAAAAAATCGTATATGCAACTCAGGCTTTTGATTTTGGATTAGTGCGATCAGCAGAATGATTGGCCAAAAGATAACGCAAACAGCTACAAGTAAAACAGACTCAAGTAGCGAGCTCGCTTTGTCTTTAGCTCGCTTAAATCTCCACGAAACACGCTGCTCTTCGAAATTAAAAGCAATGGCTACACACCCAATCAATAGCGATAAGCCCATATACGCCCACATGTACCACTGTAAATAAGTCATCATAAATGTGCCTCCGCATGCGCCGCAAAATCCGACGGCGAGCTATCAGCATCTGAGCTATTAACCTGTGTTCGTTGCGAGATCACAATCCCATGCACAATTTTGATAAACAAATCCTGCTCATAAGAACTGGCATATCCACCGTGCACATAATGAATAAGCTCTCCTTGTGGAATACGTAGTTCGCCGGAGTACCAATGAGCAAACACTCGTTCTGGATAGCCTGGAAAGAGATCATTGAGAGTGACTTTAGTACTGGAGTCGATGCCTGTGGAAATCTCGCCATCAATATCGATTAGATAAAGTCTGTCGTTCAGAATCTGCCACGTAGCAAGATATCCTCGGTGGATCGCTGTGCACTTAGCATAAAAGTCAGGGCGATGTTGTGCCATGCCAAAATAGTACTCGAGCGGCTCAGTGCAAAGCGATTGCTCGATACCATCGATCAAAATCATCTCTGAGGCTTGAGCTGTCATATCTGTTACTCCTTGAATCCCTGGGTAAAGATGTGAGCCATCAAAACCCCAAAGTGCTCATCATCTCGCCTTCGCTTACAGCTTCAGGCGTTACAACTGCATCCTTGAGCATGAGCTTTCCGCGCAGCAATCGATCTAAATGCACATCGAAAGAATCAAACTCAGGGTGAGTCACCGCAGGCAGATGAATAAAAACATCTTTTTTCTGACCTATTCGGTACACGCGATCTGAGGCTTGAGCTTCCTTTGCTGGGTTCCAGTGGCGCTCGAGATGAATGACATGGTTTGCACCAACGACCGTCAACCCAACACCCGCGGCGATGGGCGACATAATGGATATGTTAAAGCCCTCGTGAGCCTCAAATGCAGCAATGAGTTTTTTGCGTGTCATGTCTTCCGATTTCGTAGATACCGCCTTGGTGTCGCCATTGATAACGGCAATATCGAGATCGTAAATTTGGTCTAGCCAAAGTTTGAGCAAGCGCTGAAGGCGCTTCGTCATCATAAATAAAATAACCTTTTCACCCTTGGCTTTTATTTCATCCAATAGTTTCAAAGTGACGATTAGCTTTCCCGACTCCATCATGAATTGGCGAGCCTGTTTTCCATTTTGGCTGTACAGATCGGCCTCTTGATGCAAGCGTGGATGCAGAGAAATAGCCCGTAATTCAGAGAGTGCCGTCAGAGCCATCCCACGCGCACCTTCATCATTAGCACTGCGAGAGCGGTAGTCGTTAAGGACTTGGTCATAAGCCTGCAGCTGAACACCGCGCATACCAACGCCAAGCTCTGCTGCATGTAGCTGCGTGCCGCCCTGCTCGGTATCTACGCCACTACGAATGGTTTTTTTCGGCAGACCCTTCAGCTGATCTTCTTTCACGCGGCGCAACATAAAGATACCGACTGCATCGCGAAGTTTTTTGCCTAACTCTGTGCGAACAGCATCTCGCTCATCATCACTAGCAGCAAGAATCGGCTTAATCCATGTATCACGGAAAACTTCCCAACTCCCCAGTAAGCCGGGCTGAGCCGTATCCATAAGACACCAAAAATCTCCTAAGCTGTTTTCAACTGGAGTGCCGGTGGCAAGTAATTTGAAGTCTGCTTTGAGCCCTTTCGCTGCCCGTGTTTGTAAGGCATTAGGATTTTTGATGTTCTGGGCTTCATCAAAAATGACCATACCCCAATCGATTCTGCACAGAGAAAATTGATAGTCTCGAAGCGTTTGATACGTCGTTAGCACAAGCCGTCGATCCATATCTAAACGGTGCGCGCCGGCCTCTGGGCCAATAGTTAGCGCATAGCGAATGCTCTGCTCATCCATAAGGCCGTCATCAGACAAGGCAGCGAGCTGAGTCGATTCCCGCTCAGCGCCTTTAACGCGATAGCTATTTAAGTCGCGGCCAGACTGAAGCACCACCACATCGCGGAAAGGAATGCCTTTGAAGGTTTTCTGCACTTCATCTTCCCAGTTCTCCAGAAGACTCAAAGGCGCTACAACTAAAATAGGTTTTTGCGGCTTGTCTGCTGCACCCTGTCCGGCCAAATACTCACCGACAGCAACCAAAGACATATACGTTTTGCCAAGCCCCATATCATCCGCTAGTAATGCGCCTTGTAAGCGATACAAGTCATTTTTATCGTCTGAAAGTGCAGCGTTAATTAGCCGCAGCATCCATTCAATGCCTTCTTGCTGGTGCGTAAAAGGTTGGCGAGCAATGACAGACCAATTCGGCTCAGTTACAGGCTGGGCGGCATCGGCCTTGCTCAGCAAGGTCGCTCGAATATCGTTCGACTCTTTAAGGATTACAGCGATTTTTTCTTTTGGGACATCTGGCTCGTGAGTCTTTCCTGTACCACCTGGAGGATTTGGCCCGTCACGTAAATTCTCTTTTGCGATTTCCAGCTGTTGTCGCACGTTCACTACATCGCTTATATCAATCGTTTCGCCGGCAAAGCTTAGGCTGCTAGCGCCTTGTTCGATAGCCGACTGCAAAACCTCCTCTAAGCGCTGCAAGTCTTCCGGAGACCGCACCAGCTTTACGATAATTTCTGGTGCTGCCGCGCGCTTATCTAAAGCAAACCAATCATTTCGGCTGGCATCGAGTGTGCCGAAATCCATGTGCTTCAGCTTGCCAACACCCATGACGCGCACAGAAAATCCAACTTCTAAATTGACCAATGCAGCATCTAAAAAGGCTGTTGGCGTGGCAATAAACTCGGCAACTTTATCGGCAGGAATTCGCTTATTGCTTAGTACGTGACGAATGCTCTCCATTTTGGACTTATCCAAAAGCACGACACGGTTGTCGATGCGCATCACTCCGCCGTCGGCAGCGACCTCAAGTTGCGACCAGCGCTTTTCAAGCTGATCAGGGGTTGAGCCGTCACTCAAACTCGGGCATAGCTGCAAACTGCCATCAGGCAAACGAGTTGCGACCACGCCAATATGCTCGGGCACTACAACATCTAGCCGCTCGAAATGGCTTAAATCAATGTTCATTCCGCTGCGGGCGGCTGTTTGAAGTTCAGCCATTAGGCGTAGGTTTGCCGCTTCTCCGCGCTGCTCGGGCAGTAATGAGCAATGATGTTCATAGGCCTGAAGCCCCATTAGTTCTGATGGCTTCAGCCAGTAATGCTCAGCGCTTGTCAGGTAAAGATATGGGCCCTTCCTTTGAAATGGCGCAGGTGCGCTGCCATCTGGCATTTGCACCATAAGGCTTACGCGAAAGCTGCTATTGCCAGTTCTACCACTAATAGAACTTAAAAATCGGCCTTGAAATCTTGGTGGCAAGCGCAAAATCTCCGCTTGCTCTTCATCCATGCCAGAAATGTCTTCGGCACCAATGTGAAAGCCGTTTGCGGTGGGCTCTGCCACCCCTTGCTCGACCAGCATATTTAGCGCAATTAACTGAACTTTTTGCAGCGCATTTCCTTTATTTTCGCGCAATGCTTTGAGCACTTGCAGCTGCAGGTAAAAGTTAACACCATTGGTATCGGTACTTGTCTCAAATCCCTGCAGACTAGCCAGTGCTGTATCAGGCTCACCAATAAAAGAGCGAAGAATTTCCATTAAGCGCATTTAGCTATCTCCCTGCTGCTTATCGAAGGCATCGAGCTCAGCAATGGCCTCATCGGTCAATTGCCAGCTAAGATCTGCATTCTGTATGCACATTCCTTTTAATGGGCCGAACAGAGCTCGGTTGATTTCGCGCGCCTCAAGCTCCAAAATATTGGCTGCATAACGCAACCTATCACCTGGGTTATCTCGAAAATAACGCAGCACGTCTAACGCCGTTTGATTAAGCAAAGAAAGCCTATTTCCGCGCAAAGGAGCCGGCGCCTTTATAGGAATATTAGGTACTAGAACTCGCTGCTGCACTGGCTTTTGATAGCTACTTTCAAGCTGCTCTCGCGGCTTTTTAAGCATCGTTGATGTGGGATTAGGTGTGGGTTTACGCGCAAGAATAGGCTCCACCTTTGGCACCTCGAAAGGCGCCTCAACAGGTAAATCAGCTAGTGTTAAGTATTTGCCTTTTGGTGCTTCAAAAAGATCGCCATGGCTCTTGCTTGTGCTGCTAGTTTCAGACTGCGGCACTGGCTTAGGAATGATTGTCCTCTGTGAGTTGACCACCGGAATACCATACCTTCTGAGCTGATAACGGTAGTCTTCTTGGCTAAGCAAGCGCTCCATATCTAGAGAGATGCCATTGTTTGCCAAAAAGCTAAAGACCTTACTCTGCCAAATATTCGGGGCATGAACAAAAGCATCGAACGGTAGCCCGGGATATAGATTTTTGTAGGTGTTTGGGATCTTTGTGATCAAATCATGATGAGAAAAACTACTTTGCTCATAGGATCGAAGCAAATCTCCAGGCGCAGCAAGATATGTCCAAATCCTGAAACTATGGGATCCTTCTACCAGATGAAAGTCGCCACAGTCTAGATATATCACTGCCTTATCAGACATCGCCCCATCTAAGCTTGCAAAGCTAGTTTTGACATCTTTATTCAAAATTCGTTTGACCGAATGGCGTGCTCTTTGGCCAAGCATCAAGCGAGTGCTACGAATGAGCTTTAGCTTAAACAAACCCTCGAGAAACACTTTCCGAGCGGGAAACATCCGCTTCAATTCATAGTTATTTGTCTCGTTACCGTACTGCTCAACAGCCTGAAGAAATAAACGTAAATCTTCTTTAGATAGCCAAGCACGCACTTTTTCAATCCGTGCCTCACCAAGTGGTTGCCACCATTCGCGGTAGTTTAAAGACTTGCTAGATATGCGAGGATCGCCCGCCAAATTGAGAATGAAGTCTTGCCAGGTATCGCCGGGCTCTTGCCCAGCTCGATCGATCAAGATCTCAAGCGCCACGTGGCCAATACGCCGACCACCCTCAAAGGGAGCCTTTGAGACTGAAGGTTTTTGCAGCTCATCCATTACTGGATCAAACGCACCTAAAGGTAGTTCACGCAAGGTTTCAAGATAAAACTGAGCTCGGCAAATATCGCCAAAACGGCCATTATCAAAGCCCTCTAAGCCAAACTCGCAAAACGCTTCGCCCAGCTCGCGACCTTCTTGTCGAACTCGCTCTACTAACTTCATTGGGCCATCAGTTGCAAGCAACCAATGCCCCTCGCGCTTGAGGGTGTCTAGCGGATCGATCCATGAACTTTGAATTTTCAAAGACTCCAGTTTCTCAAGCTGTTGCAATACTTTCTGCGCCAAGAGATCTCGCAAGCCTTCTCTATCGTCGAGCAAGTCGAAACGATGGAAGTACAGCTGGGCCAGTTGCTGAAGGCTAATCCGAGTCAATCGTGGCTGCTGAGCATCTACCAGCGCATTAAGCAGTTGCGGTGTTAGCAATCGACTGCAAACCATCTCATCATTGATCCACAACCACGTCAGCGCACGAGCAGTTAACCTTCGCTTTAGCAGTGTAGGCAACCGCGCAAAGCGGCCTTCATAAGCCATCTTCCTCAGCGTAGCCAGCATTTGCTCGAAGGCATCATTATTGCCGCTGTCAGCAACGGTCTGCGCTGCTTCACGAGTTAAAACCACCCAACGATCAAGTGCCGTGGGAGTCCAGCTTGGCACCGATATTTCGAAAGGTGGAAGCCTCACGGCTGAACTTCCTCTAAGCGATCTTTGATCTGTTTATACAGAGCGCTATCGGGTCGGCGAATGGTGAATCTGATATCAATGCGACGATTTTTTCTAAAGTCACTTTCGCTTCGCTGATTCGCTACCACAGGTCGCGTTTCGCCGTAACCGCTCACCGAAAATAGTGGTTTACCATCTTTGTTTGTTAAGTCTGAAAGTTGTTTATCTGCTGGAAGACCGGCCTGCCAAAACTGCCAAAGTGAGATAGCCCGAAACGTGGAAAGTCCCCAGTTACCCTTACCCATAAAACCCGGCAAGGGACGATTATCTGTATGGCCTTCGATAAAAATCGTGTCAAGAAAATCTACGCGATCTTCCCGTGAAATAACCTCACGGATAACTTCCCCAATCTCAAGAGCTCGCGCCTGATACGCGGCATTAATTTCAAAAGCGCCAGAGGCAAAGCCGAGCAAATCGTTGGGTATGCTCATCACCGTATGGTTTTCGCTCACGACGACTTTGATGCCACGTTTGCGCAAAGCATCCACGGCTTCATTCAAAATAGTTCGTCTTACCTGCTCAGCTTTTTTTAAGACAACGAATTCTTCCTGAAACTGAATTTGGCTTTTCTTAATTTCCTGCTGCATTTCCATCAGCTGCAAAATAAGAATGACTGAGGCCAAAATAAAGATCACTAAGAGCGCTGACATGATGTCCGAGAAAGACATCCAGTACGGATTTTCTTCATCAACGGATGTGTTGTGAGACTTGCGAAAGCGCATTAGCGAGACTCCAACTCATCCAAGATGCTACTCATGGCCTGCACAGTGCGATGCATTTGGTCAGCATAGGCCAACGACACTTCGTTCCATTTATTCATGCGAGAGTCGACCTGCGTACTGACCTCACTCGAATAGCTACGCAGCCAGCTTTCGGCCTGCTTCTCAATGATTTCAATTTGCCCGCGCAAAGCTTCACCAAGCCCAGCGAATTCATGCTTAACCCCAGACAAAAATTCGTGCTGAGTTTGCTTCATTTCACCGAAACCATTGCTGGCATCTTTAGCGGCACGCTCAAAACTACTGGCACTTTCAAGCAACGTTGCTTGCAGCTGCGTTAACGTGCCCGCCTGACTTTGTAAATGCGAAGCTAGCTGAGCATTTTGCGTACCCGCCTTCTCAACACTGTCTGTAACTTCAACTAAACGCTTCCCTAGCATCTCGGATGCCAGGCGCAAATTCGTAGACAACAGCGCTAATTGATTGGCACTGCTGTCCATGAACTTACTGCTAGTGGCCACGGCTTCTGTGGTTTTTTCTAGACTCGTCAACAGTTGTTGATGCTGCTGTGCCATGTTCTGGCTTTGCTGTTGAGTAGCCGTCATCGAGGTGGCGATAGCAGCTATAAGCTCCTGCTGCTGGCTCGTCATGCCATCCACTTGCTCTGTAAAACGCTGCTGGCGAACTTGCTCGCGAGCATCAGAGTCACTATTTTGCTGAACAAGCTGAGTATTTAAATTTTCAGCTAAGCGCGTAAAGACCTGCTCCAAGTTGTTTTGGCGCTCTGTGTCCGCCTCCGCCATTGCTTTAGTTTGCTCACCTGCTTTAGCAGTGAACTGATCCAGCAAAGCGGTTTGCTTATTACTAGACTCGCCGAGCAGTTTGCCGAATGTGGCTTCGCGCTCTTGATCTCGCTGCTGCGCCGCCCCGAGCTGTGTTTGCAGTTGGCCGGTTAGTCCCGTCATCATTGAGCCGAAACGCTGCTCTAGCTGCTCTTGCCTTTGGTCAGATGACTCGGTGATTCGTGCCAACTGGGCTTCAAACTGACCGGTTTGCTGACCCGCCATTTCTAATTGACGACCCTGCTGACCACTCAAATTAGTGAATAGCTCCGTCATACGCTCACTCATGCTAGCTAAAGCTGCATTCACATCTATAGCAGCCTGCTGCATCTGGCCACCCTGCTCACGGCCGACGGATGTCATGCCATCCATAAACTTGCCCAACATGCCCTCTAATGCAGTAGTGGACTGCTGGCTGGCGCTACTAACTAGCGTCTGGATAGCCGGCGCCATGACATTATTTAGCGCTTCGGTAATGGCCGTTTGCATGGATTCATTCATGCCAGACAAAGTTTCTTGCAGGCGATCACCAATGCGCTCATGAAGCTCCTGCAATGCCTCTTTGCTTTCTTTACTGTACTCGGCGATGTGAACTAGTGACTGTTCGGCAGGGATGCGCGGGTAAAGAAAATCGATGTCATGCTGAAGCCTTTGAATCTTGCCTAGCGCATTTCGTTCGAGCACTTTTTCAATGACATTAAGGGCGAGGCTTAGCGCCACACCCCAAACTGATGTCATGAAGGCAACAGCGGCACCGGATATTAGTTTATTGATGCCATCTTTAAGCGCATCTATCTCGCCCGATGTACCGACCAATCCTTCAAGGCCAACAGTCAAACCAACAAACGTGCCTAGCACGCCAATGGCCACCAAAAAGCTTGGTGCAGCTGCCAGCAAACGGCTTGCCGTTAGGCCGTTAGCAAGCGTGCGTGCGTTGAAAAAATGTTCAGCATCTAGCGTATTGAAGAGCTGCTTTTGATCTGAAGAAAGCACCAAGCTTTCATCGAATTCCCGCCACAGCATGCCGACCTTGGAAGCTTTCAACTGCTGAGCCTTCTGCAAGGTTTCTCGACGACTTAGTGCTAAGTCATCTTTGCTTCGGCCTTCCATCAACGAGTTTAATGCGGACATCCGCTCTTGGAAACGACGATAATGCCTGGCTAGAAAAAATATGGATAATCCAAAAACAAAAACAGTAACGAGCCAGAACCAGGCACTAATTCCCGATGGATTAGCACTAAACATATTGGCAAAATCGGGAAAAAGATGTTGCAGTAGATCCATCATACTATGGCACCAAATGCGGGTTTTGAGTGTTCGGCGGGAAGGTTAAATTTGGCAGAGATGCCGCATTGCTTGCACATAATTAATACATCCATGTTTCAACGAGCTAAGCTCGCCAAGTAGTTTCAGTTATTTTATTCGCCAAACTTATGGGAGCACGCTCCACTAAGTTCCTTATCGAGGCTCTGGCAATATTGGCGGCGTTGAGTCCACATAAGTCAAAAATGACTGCCAAAGCTCTTTGCTGCGCGCTTTATTCATTGAAGTAACACAGTTTTCATGCGCACTAAAACGAATAGATCCTTCTCTCCATGACGAATAAACCGCATCACACTGAGCATCTCTATAGGTTTTCCAAAGCTTATCTGCTTTAAGGATCGCATCTGATGTTTCACGGTCCTGCGCATAGCGCTTCAAGCTCGCTTGCAAATACTGATCATGGTTTGCTGAAGGGCGTTCTGATGCTTGACTGCCCGCATGTACAGCCCCGCTTAGCGCAAAAACTATTGCTATGTAATACTTCATGTCTGTCCTAACATCATTTACAGGCTGATTTGCGTGTTCCGCATGGCTTTAAGGAATAATTCAAAACGTTTCATTTCTGCGTCCAATGCAAATAACTAAACAAGCTAGATGAGGCCATGTGCAAAAAATCGCGTATGGAGCCGACCTTAATGCTAGTTAACTTTTATAAATGACAAAGTAACGCACGCAACCACCATCGTAGCAATCGAAGTGGCTAGCGCCTTTACCGATTGGGTAGCCTAGCATCGCTATGGTATTACCTAAGTTATCTGATGTAGCAAAAATGTTATAGCCGCGAACATAAGCTTGTAGACACAACTTGCGCTAGCTGCTCACGTGTGAATGGAGCGTAAGTTATGTAGTCGACGCCAACACGGTTAAATACATTCTCATGGAGTAGTCCCTTAAGTTGTTTAGTCCGGTTGCTTGATTAGCAGCGTGGCCAACTTTAAGAGCTCAGTAGCTCAGTATGTGAGCCTGGTTTCGCGTAAGTTGAAAACTCACCATCGCGGAGAAGCCAAGATGAGCATCGTGACCCTGATCATTTTTGTTTATTGCTATAAGTTTTTGCTGAGCTGTCGCTAGATTGGCTTACCTATCTACCCAGTTATTTTCAATAGCCTTGAGCACCACCACGATACTGTCCAAATAGTCAGCTAAAGATCACTATATGAGCCACCCAGGGCGCAGTCTCTCATCTAAGACCTGCCTTGGAGCAATCTCATGCGTTATGAACTCAAACTCGATCGCCAACGCCTCAGCGCCAG
>TARA_R110001592_G_C13190379_1_pt1 | contig 16151 bp, 21 predicted proteins | sample TARA_R110001592 | Tara Oceans TARA_R110001592 (sample SAMEA4398387) | marine metagenome | biome: Polar Biome; feature: [SRF] surface water layer (ENVO:00010504); material: water (ENVO:00002006), including particulate matter (ENVO:01000060) such as... | depth 5 m
GAGGCACACAAACAAAAGGGCAAGAGTCCGCAAACTGAAAACAGTGATTTTCTTTGATGGCATAGCTAGTAGATTTCCATATCGGGAACTATTCGATCGTCCACGTTCAGCGCGTGAGCGGAAGTTCACCATATTATATAGACCAACCCTGAGTGGTCGGCGCCCTACCCGGTGGCCGGACACTATTACCAATAGTGTTGTGTAGGCCGTGGGCACGGGCCGTATTCTGGAAATAACTAGGCGTTTTAATTTTTGTTGATCTTTGATTCGCCGGCTGCGCGGGCCAACTTTATCAGTTCGTTCTGCAATTCCTTGTTGTTGGCCTGCGCCTCTTTGAGCTGCGCGACCAGTTGCTCCTGGCTGTCCTGTGCGGCATCCGACCGCGCCACGGCTTTTTCGCGCTCGACCGTCACGGCCTGAATATCCTTTTCCAGTGCTGTCACCTTTGCGGCCTGGTCCTTCAACTCGCGGTCGCGCGTGTCCAGGTCTTGCCGCAGGCTGGCAAGTTGTTCCTCGATTCGGGTAATTTCGCCAAGCGCCTCATCCCGTTCGGTCTCAACGGCAGCCACCCGCTTTTCGGACTCTTCCTTCACCGCTTCAATGGCCTTGCTGCTTTCTGCATCGGCAGCGGCCCAGAGCTGGGCAATGAAACGTTCCCCGGCCTTACCTACAGACTCGGGCATCTTGAGCTGTACGCCGACCATTTTCTTGCGGTCCTCGCGCCACTGGCGCATGACCGGGGAAATGTCGGCGATGGAACCGCCGCCCAGTGCCGCGCGCACATCATCGTTGGTGGGGTTCTCGTTGCCGTCCTGCGCCAGCTGTTCGGCGGCTTCAATGATGGCGCGTTGTTTCTCAGGAGATACCTTTCTCATTGGAACGTCCTCATTTGGTAGGTATGGAAGGTATAATACCTACCTACCAGTACCATTGCAACCCACAATTCAGTGAAAACTTTCAGTAGGTGCGGGCTTCAGCCCTACCGAATGATGGTATTACCACTGGACTTGTCCTGCGCCGCCGCGGTTTTGCTCTGGCATATAGCCGTTGATCGGGTTGCTGCCAGCTAAACATATCCGGTACCGGATGCCCTCCTCGGCACCTTGGAGATGGTGCACCAGGTGCGCAAGGCCCAGTGGCCGAAGAAGAGTGGCAAGGATCGATTGCTGTGGTCTTGGGCCGGACCTGGGCCACCCAACATATCTGTCCGTCATGGCACAGGCGGGGATCTCAGGACCGGACGCCACGCCGAAGGGGCTACGTCATGGATTCGGGGTCAAGGCTGCCGCCGATACTCGCAACCCGCGCTTGGTGCAGAAGTGGTTGGACCGTCGGCACCTGGAAACGACCGTCATCTACATGGATGCGGTTGGCGACGAGGAGCGCGAGCTGGCCACCCGCATGTGGCAGTAAAAAGTTGGCGGTTATCGCAGCTACCCGGTCACTACCCCTATTTAAGATATTTTCAATAGTATTAAAATTATCTTTTTAATCGAAAGCACCTGCTTTCTTTAGCAGGTCATAAAGGTATGTCGCTTCCCCGGCTAAGCCAGCTTTCTCGTTGATAGTCATACCTTCTGATTTCGTCAGTGATAGCGTGATCTTGTAGTCACGCTTATCTTTGGGGTCCTTGCGAGGCCGCCCAATGGTTTTTTTCTTGGTTGGTTCAGCAGAGAGGTTTTCTGATGTGGTTGGACCTCTCTCCACCTGGTCGGCTGACGGCAATATCGGTTTTGGCTTTCTGTCTTGCTTAAGCGCTGAGAGATTGTTCTTGCTTGGCATGAGTCACCTCATCGATATAGGAGTAAATGTCGTCAAATTGGGCAGCAATGTCCCTATAGGTGTAGGCTGCTAGAGGATCGGCCTGCCGAAGTTGCTGAATTGACTTTTCCTTCTCAAAAATCACATCGAAAACGGCGGAAAGTTTAAGCGGTAATACATCCGCGTCGAACCCCGCCCCTTTTACTGCTTCCATGACGTTTTGGAAGTCATTGCTTTGGGTCCAGTCTTTGTCGAACTGCTCTTTTTTGCCCTTCTTGAGCTTTGTGGCTACGACCAGGATATTGCCGATATACCCTAGCTTGGAGATCTCTCGCAGGGTGCCTATGCCGCCATGCAGCGATTTAACCTCGTTGTAGATGGGAACGATCACCAGATCCGATTGTTGGATAGCGGAGGTTATCGAGTGTGAGTGTGTGGAAATAGAGCCCGCTAGGTCGAATACGATATCGATGTCATCAGGGATATCAGGGAAACTCTCGCTGAGATCCAGCGCTAACAGGCGCTCATCAGGTATGAATGTGTCGTAGACATGGAAGGCTTCATTGGTCCCGATCGCATAATCTCGATCAAGGGCAATGTTGGTGGCGATTGGCGTTTTGCCCGCCGCCCCTTTGGCTTGGTACACCGTGATTTTCATAGGAGCTGCCCAATAAGCATGGTGTGTGAGAATTTCATTCTCACCAAAAAGCGTAAAAATATCAAAACTAAATTAACCATCAATACTTTTAATATTATTAAAAGTATTGATGGTTTCTAAAACATTTTGCGCTGCTTGCTCTGGCCTAGCTTGTTTTTGCAAAAGCCCAGGAAGGCCGCATCTGGATCTTGTAGGGGAGGGCACTCGGTATCGATCCAGTAGTTCACCCACTCTGCCTGCCAGTCATGAACATCTTCCCCGCGTGGGATCATTGCCTGGATCTCGATCAACGTCTCCGGCCGCACGAAGGGTTTTCTTTTGGCAGGTTTCCGGTCTTTCCACCATTGCTCCCGGTTTTTGAAGATTACGGCGTCGGTGTCTTCATCGAAGGTCAATTCATAATCCGGCAAGTGGTTATGCTTAGCGATGTTCTTCACCAGCAGTCGGAACTTTTTCTCCGGGCTCTGAGACCCACTTTTCTTATGGAGTAGAGCGAGGGCGATCTTCCATTTAGCCTGTTGCCCGCAGTGCTTACGGGCAATCTCGTAAATACGTCGCTCCAGGGGCTTCCTGAGCCTGAAATAGTCGCGATTGAGGGTCAGGACGGCATTGTTGCGGATCGCGTCGAAAACCCAGTCTGAGATCGTTAGCTCGATCCAGAGCAGACGGCCGTTAAGGCCGTTTTTCCGGCGCACGGAGCCCTGGTCAACCAGCCCGAAGTTGGCATACTCCTCCTCGTCGCCATAGCTGATATTGGTGCTTATTCGAGTTCCTGCGAGGCGGTCAATGGCCTCACACATGGCATTGTAGTCGCGCCCTGAGGTACCCCGATTGGTGAAGATCAACATGTCGTGGGCGTTGATACGGATACGCCGGTCGACCTTCTTGCCCTCGTTCAGCTTTGCCATTATCTGGGAAATGGCGTAGATCAGAATGTCCTTGTCGTAGATTGTTGCCAGGCCCTTGTGCGAGGGGATGACCTCCAGCCAGTTGCCGTTGTGCTCGTAGCGCCGGACATTCATCTCTGGTTTCTTCGAGAGGGAATAGAATGGGTGTTCCATCTGCGGCATGATGTCCTTGAGGACTGCGTCGGCCACATCACAGATGAACAGGTCGCTCTGCGGGTGTTTGTCCGGCAAGAGTTGGTCAGTTGGTTGCATGGCATTATTCGTGGTTTTAGGAACCATGACCCATCTTCGTGGTATCAAGAACCGGTGTCAAACTTTCGTGGTATCAGGAACCAGCATCCGGCTGTTAATATTTGCTCTAGAGCCTTCGTGGTTTTAGGAACCAAAATTAGGATTTTAGGAACCGGCTTTCGTGGTTTTAGGAACCGACTTTCGTGGTTTTAGGAACCGGGTGGAAGGTTTTATCTAGCTATTACAATAGGTTAGAAGCTATTTTCCCCTCTTAACACATTATTTAACACTTATTTAACACTATTCTTAACACTTGGGCCTGTGGATAACTTGCTCAAATACCCCTCGATCCCTTTCTTGGCAATCAAATACACAAAGACAACAATGCGCAGGGGATACCCCTGCACCCCACGGGGCTAGCGCCCCGATCCTTACATTCGGTGGGAGTCCGCTTCGCTCCCTCCCCGCTCGGGCCGCCTACGGCCTCTCGCTCCCACGGCCTGCGCGCTTCGCTTACCAGTTAAATCAGGAATGAACCGAGGCTCTCAGCAAGCCGCTGCAGGCTTTTAACTCAACACTCCGATCTTTGCTTGCCGAACCACAACGTTGCTCTACGGGCCACACAGGGCCTTCTAGACACGCCCCTGTCCAGCCGGGTTTGGGTCGGGTAGATCCAGGAAAATGAGATCACCACAGGGTGATAGTACGGGGCCAATGCGGGTGTCTTTGAAATTGCAAATTTATAAATAATCACGGGGAGCAATTTCTTCAGAAATAAATATCTACCCCACCCAGAATAATTCCAATTACTTATGAGGTAGACCATGCAAATAGGAACCAGTACTCAAAAACAACACGGCTCGAATGACCTGGCTGGAAAGATCATTCTGTACCTGATCCGGTACTTCTCCGGGGACAGTGGACAAGATCTCTTGATGAATATTTATACAGCAGCCATTGATATGCTTGTGGCTATTGGGACAGTGATGAGTTCGCTAATGTAGTGGGGGATTTGAACCCTCACTCAGAAGCCCACTTCCTTCTGGTGACGAATCGCCAGGATAACAACCGTGTCCCCATCGAGGCGATACCGGGCCACATAGCCACTATCACCGAAGTCGATCAGCCAGTCTCGGAATTCCTCTGGTAGGTCGTCGATGGGCCGGCCAATATGGGGTTGTGCCCCAAGGGCCTGAACGCCCTGGATGATGGCTTGGGCGGCGCGCTTGGCCGCTGCCGGGTTCTTGGGGCGAAGAAATTCTCTAAGTCGCTCCAGGTCGCGGAGGGCTGCCGGCGCAAAAATTACTCGTGGCATGCCGGGGCAGGGGCCTCGTCATCAGATCCCCAGCTGGCCAGCCAGTGTTCAACTTCGTCAGCGGTCGCATGTTGCCCAGTGGCCTGGTAGTCCTCCCAGGCTTCGAGCGTTTCTTGCTTGAAAGCTTCACGCCGTTCCTCGCGCTCGACGTACTGTTCAATGGCTTCTCGCATCAGCCAGTGGGCCGAGCGTTGGCGATGGTCAGCCAGGTGTTGTACGCGGCTTTTCAGCTCGTCATCAAGCTTGATCGATGTGGGTGATGCCATGAGCGCTCCGGTAGTTATAAGTAGTACCTATTACTACTTTAGCGGATGTGGTCTGGATTGTCGAAGCCAGCTTGGCTATGGACTGGTGCAGAGAGGGCGTGTAGAATGTAGCTCTATTGTAGCTACACTATTTTGGAGGTTGTTATGTCTGCCGATGCCGTGGTCCGTGCCCGGATCGATACCGAAATCAAAGAGCGGGCTGTCGTGGCCCTGGAAGCCATGGGTCTATCTGTGTCCGATGCCATCCGATTGCTGATGGTGCGCATTGCCGATGAGCAGCAATTGCCCTTCGCTGTCCAGGTACCCAACAAGGTCACTGAGAAAGCGATGGCCGACATAGAGGCGGGGAAGGGCAAGAGTTTCGACCAGGCCGAGGACCTGTTTGAGGATCTGGGAATCTGATGTTGGTGCCAGTTCGCTCGGCCCAGTTCAAGCGCGATGTGAAACGGGTACAGAAGCGGGGCAAGGACATGGCCAAGCTGAAGGATTTGTTGACCTTGCTGATCGAGCAATCGCCTCTCCCGGCGGCGTACCTGGATCACCCGTTGCGGGGGGACTGGAAGGGCTATCGTGATGCGCACATAGAGCCGGATTGGTTGCTGTTGTACCGGGTAGAGGGCAAGGAACTGCACCTGGCGCGGACGGGGAGTCACGCGGATCTGTTTCGCCAGTGAGGATGTCGATGCGGGAAGAGTTTGCGATGTTTAAGGGACTGGTTGGGCTGCCCGTCTCTCGCTAACAGCGAGTGACGGGCTAGGCGATATCACCCAAGCCTTGATTTTGCTGGCCTGCCCGGGGATACTGTCCGTGCTTACGGTGGCTACTCTCCTAAGTAGCATCCATCGGTCCACTGCGTGAAGGCGTAAGCTGCGGAGGATCGATCGCAGGGGTTACCCTGCACATTCGCTGAGACACTCAGCATCTTGCCTGGCACAGCCAGGACCCTGTGAGCTGCAGGTGGGCGGCTGTTTCACCACCAGCGCGGCAGTCAGCGGGGGAGCAGTATCCGCAGGCCTGAGCAGCCTGCATCTTGCCGGATACCGGCATGCCTGAGAGCGTTTCTGGAAATCGCATCAGGCGAACCAGCGCGATCAAACGCAGCGCAAGCCGCGAGACAGCAACCCGTCCTTAGGGGCGTTTTGGAGCACACAATCTGTTTGGTTTATGACCTGGCATCTTGGCTCCGTTAGTTGCATTTAACGACATCGATGTCCGTGATACTGGCCAGGTTGCCAGTGGGCGAGGTGTGGCAATCGGCGGCAGGGGGTGTCCGGCAGGGAATGTCGATGGCCCAGCACAAGACCGATTACCAGGTTCGCCAGATCCTCAAGTACAACCGCGACGGGTCCCCCGATCGCCAGCTCGCTCGCCACCAGAATCTCATGCGTTGTATTGCCCAGCTCCAGGACCGGGGCTATGCCCGGCGCTGGGATATTCACAAGCTGGGTAAGAAAGAAGTCTCTCGGCTAGTCCACGACTGGCGATCTCAGGGATTGGCCCACCGGACCATTGCTAATCGCATGGCGGATATCCGCTGGCTGGCCGACAAGGTCGGGCGGCTGGATGAGATCCCCTCCAACAAGGACATCGGTGTTGGGCTGCGCAAGCACCAGGAGGGGTATGGGGAGAACAAGGCGGTGGCCCCGGACTGGGCGCGGATCTACACCTTGCCGGAGCGGGAGCGGTTGATCACCGAGCTCCGTATAGAGTTTGGTCTAAGAACCCAGGAAGCCATCAAGTTCCAGCATGCCTATGCCACCAGGGAATTCGGAAAAATCCAGTTGAAGGGTTCCTGGACCAAGGGCGGACGTCCGCGGGAGATCCAGGTTACCACTGATCGACAGCGGGAGCTGTTGGGCAGGGTAGGGCGGTTCCTATCAGAAAGAGGCGAGCGGTCCATGATTCCAGGGGACCAGCGCTTCCGGACCTACTATGCCGAGTACAACAGCGTCCGCCATGCCGCTGAGGTCGCCGGTCACGAGTACCGGCACCATTGGGCCCAGCAGCGGTTTGCTCAAGTGTCTGGTGGCATCGATGCGCCTCATGCTGGGGGACCGGCCTATGCCAGCCTGCAGGATGAGGAAAAGCAGCGTTGGGATCGGGCCGCCCAGGTCGTTAACCAGGAGCTCGGTCACGGAGAAGGCCGTGAGGACATCACTGCCACCTACATCGGGGCGCGGTGATTTCAAAACACGGAGTGGAGATATTTCCGACTGGACACTTATGACGTCCAGATAGGGTTAGCTTCGTTTGTGCTACCTGCACGGTCAGGCTACACGTGGCTGCACCGGGAGCAGCCACAAGCCATAAATCGCTTCACTCCCTGAAATGCGTATGATAGATTCGGGATGATTTTTGACAAAATGTCCGAATAATTCCCAGTGGATAAAAAATGACCGATTTTACAACAACAACTGATTTTGGCTTCCTCAGGGAGAAAGCGGGACTCTCTATTCCGGAAGTGGCGCAGCTTATAGGCAAGTCGGATCGTACCGTTCGCAGGTATGAATCCAGAAATGGCAGTGGCTCACCTGCCCCCCTCCTTGTCCTTGATGCCCTGCGTCAGGCAGCACTTGAGCGCTGCCACTCACAAGAGTCCTCGACCCAAAAATTCCGCTTCATAGATCTGTTCGCAGGCATAGGCGGAATCCGGATTCCATTCGAGGAGATCGGCGGGGAGTGCGTTTTTACATCTGAATGGGACAGGTTTTCACGTCAGACCTATACAGCGAATTTCCCCGACGATGAACACCATCTTTTTGCCGGAGACATCAGGCCGTATGCCGAAGCCCCGGAACAGATTCCCAAGCATGATGTGCTGCTTGCGGGCTTTCCCTGTCAGCCTTTTTCTATTGCTGGTGTATCCAAGAAGAACTCTTTGGGCCGCCCACACGGGTTCCTCTGCGATACCCAGGGTACGCTGTTCTACGATCTTGCCAAGATAATCAAATGGCACCGCCCCAAGGCTTTCCTGCTGGAAAACGTCAAGAATCTGGAACGCCATGATGGAGGAAAAACCTTCGCTACCATCATGAACGTGCTCAAAAATGAACTCGGTTATGAAGTGCACACGCGCGTTATCAGTTCCGAGTCCTGGGTTCCCCAAAAACGCGAACGAATATTCATAGCCGGATTTCGAGAGGGTTCAAACTTTGACTTCGATGATCTCGTGGTCCCTGAGGGTCCAAGCCCTGTTTTGGGTGATATTCTGGAACCGAAGGTGGATGCGAAATATACATTAACGCCAAAACTCTGGAATTACCTAAAGGGTTACAAGAAGAAACACCAGAAAGCCGGAAATGGATTTGGCTATTCTCTCTTCGGACCGGATGATGTCACACGCACACTTTCAGCCCGATACTACAAGGATGGATCAGAGGTGCTCGTTAGTCAGGGGCGAAAACGGCCCAGAAGATTGACGCCAAGGGAATGTGCGCGACTGATGGGTTTTGAGACCAATCAAGGATACGACTTCCAGATACCGGTGTCGGATACGCAGTCTTATCGGCAGTTCGGCAATGCCGTTGTCGTACCGGTAGTGCGGGCTGTGGCGGAAATCATGAAACCTCACATCGAGGAAGCAATATTCCTGAGTGAAGGTATTCCCACGCAAAAGGAGTTGCTGCTGGCCCAGGCGAGTGGTTGATATCGTCTCACCCGAGGTAAGAAGCCGGATGATGTCCGGCATTCGCGGGCGAGACACCAAACCAGAGCTACTTTTGAGAAAAGGCCTTCACGCCATGGGGTTTCGTTACAAGCTCCATGACAAATCACTTCCCGGAAAGCCTGATCTGGTTTTCCCCCAATACAGGGCTGTTATTCTTGTAAATGGCTGTTTCTGGCATGGACATGATTGTCACCTCTTCAAATGGCCCAAAAGCCGGGAGGGTTTCTGGCGGGGAAAAATCAAGGCCAACATCGAACGAGACAGACAGGTTTCCGGGCAGCTAAAAGAACAGGGCTGGCGCGTTCTACGCGTGTGGGAATGTGCGCTCAAGGGCAGGACAAAAATCGGGCTGGCCGAGGTCCTCGATGATTCTGCAATATGGCTTAAAGGCCAGGAACAAGAAAAGGATATCAGGGGACATGAATAAAGGGCATCTTTCAGAATATTTCGAAGGTGCTGGTGTCAAGCAACTGTCTGCCGTGGATTCGGAGCCCAATACGTCCAACCAGCATGAAATTGGTACAACCAAGGCCATGCGGGGGTTTCTGGGGGCAGGAAAAAACAGATTCGATGTCAAATATATCTGGCTCGGTGATGAACAGGAAACCATTACGGACGACGGTTGGGCCACCCACTACAACACCCGCGAAGGGAAACCCCGTTCGCCCGAATATCGCTTTTACTATCCGTCCAACGCTGTAACCGAACTCATGGCGGCTGGAGACACCCTGTTTCTCGCCAAGCGCCCGGGCAATTCAATACTGTTTATCGTTGTGCCCCGGGAAAGCACTATTCAGAACCAGTTGCTCTGGCTTTTCGGTATGGATGCACAGCCAGGCCTCCGGTTTGAAGTACAGAATTTCGAGGAAGGGGGAGATGCCCGGCTGGATTTTGCTTCCCGCTTCATTCTTGATGAGATCGGGATTGAGTATGAGGATCCGAACGCAAACACTCTGGACGCAATCATCGACCGTTTCGGGCTTGTCTTTCCCACAACCGCTGAATTTTCAGATCTTGCACGCCTTACGCTGCCTGATGTTGACGCAGCAGATGATGCCGATGTAGCGCTCATGGCCTGGCTTAACCATGAAGAGGCGATGTTTCGCAGGCTTGAGAAAAGAATTGTCTCAAACAGGATATCCGAGGGTTTTGTAGACGATGGTGATGTAGACGTGGATGGGTTTATCAAATACTCACTGGGTGTACAGAATCGGCGCAAATCCAGAATGGGCCATTCCTTTGAAAATCACCTCGGGGCTGTATTCGACGCTCACCATATTAGATACGACCACCAGGTTATTACTGAAAAGGGGAAGAAACCGGACTTTATTTTCCCGGGAGAGCAGGAATATTTTGATACTGGATTTCGTGTAGAGCTGCTGACCATGCTGGCAGCCAAGTCAACATGCAAGGATCGCTGGCCTCAAGTCCTGCCAGAGGCTGAAAGGATAGAGAAAAAACACTTGGCTACGCTGGAGCCAGCGATTTCAACGTCACAAACTGATACGATGCGCGATTCAAACGTTCAGCTCATTGTTCCGCACGGCATTCAGGACAGCTATTCTGAAGACCAGCAAGCATGGCTGTGGTCCCTGGCGGATTTTCTGGAACTTGTTTCTGCGCGGCAAGCTGAAATATAGGTATAACAGCCTTTTAATCTACAGTGTCTCAAGGTCTGATTTTACAGCCTCACTGATATGAAGAAACTTGTATTTATCACCGTTGCAGTAATGCTACTTGGCCACATTCCTTTAATCTGGTTGGAGAATAATGCAAAGTCGATTCCTGTCGAGCTAGCTCGCTGTGGAAAAATCGCCGCCACGTCAATGATAGATAACCCGCTGGAGCGGCTTGTTACTAGATTGGTTCTCATGTCTTCAAATGGCGGAAATTCCATATCTATGCAGGGCTATACGTTATTTGGTATTCCATTATCCAGATTTTCAGCGAACTGCGAGACTGGCAGTATCCAAAGATTATGAGTAAGAACATGCGCTTTTTGCACGAGGTAGAAATTCTAAATGTATACGCGATGCCTATTCCTATTGCAGTTTCTGCTGTTGATTGGGTGCCTCTTACCGGTACAGCTGCTCGCAGATGAAAAAGATCCCTATATCGATGAAGTCCTCCACCTATACAAGGCCGAGGAAAAATGGACTAATTTTGTAACCACGTTTGTACGACAGAAGAAGGATGCGCTTGAGCATCCGGAGCTGTATGAATCCGCACTCGATTCCTGGCTAAAGGATGAGCTGGCCTGGGCAAGTAATGAACCGCAAATTCGAGCTCAATTGAGACGTGATTATACCGTAGAACAGCTTTCGGAAATGGCCGATTCTTTGAAGGTTAAGGGTACTCAATATGCCAAACGTAGTGAATCTCTTTCTGCGCTATTAAACATCGGAAACTCGACATATCAAGCGGCTATTCGTCCACTTCTCGATCAATTGATGATGATGGAGGCTGAACACGAGGCAAGTATGCCTCCTGTCACCACTATTCGCACAGATGGTTCTGTAACCACTCAAATTGGGGAGTACTCCAGTGTGACAGTGGGAGAAAAATTTGTGACATTCGATTTCTCTTCACCGCCGCTACCAGTGATCGATTTGATGGAATTTTGTACTGGTGAAATTAGTCGCTTTGAACCCCTATTCAACCTTCTTCAGCCTTACGCCGGCTATTTTCAGAACTATACTTTCGCAGAAGGGTCAGAGGGCCCTTTATGCAAAGAGGAAGTATATTCGGCGCCGAATGGGGGGCGGCTGTACCGTATTGTGCTATCGCAGTATGTAGGCCCATATGAATTGCGGGATATCCGTATCAGTGTAGCTAGGGCTAAGTCGGAGGTGCGAACCTTGTCTTTTTCTGGTTCCCTGTTTCTGGCAGAGGTGTCAGAGCATCAGCCGGAAAGTTGGATTCCCGCAGAAGAAGCGCATCAGCTTGCGATAGAGGCACTATTAACTGTGACTCCGAGTGATGATCATGCCCGATACAGGACACTACCTATTCCTGCCCCCCAGCGTTACGCTATGTCGGGAATTGATGACACGGATGGTCTTTCGTTTACACCAATGTATGAGCTTTGGGTTGATAGCGTTTTTGTCTACGTTGACCGCCTTACTGGAGAGGCAGTTGCGGACATCCCGCAGGCGGTGCATTAGTTGTGTTAATGGCAGACAGTAGGTTTCGCTACCTTGGTGGTAAAAATCGCTAGAGTCTAGTGTCCGTACAGGTTTTGTTCTAGGAGGATATATGAATCCCCTTCGGGGTATAGTCCTGTTCATCTTGTCGGTCATTCCAGGTATGGGAATATCCGAGCAGATTGACCTTCCAACCTCTTGGCACGCCCAGTTTGAATCCCAGCGCAACTGTGAATTAACGACAGCCTCATTCGGGGTAGACACGAGCGACTTGCCTTTAGGCACTCCTGGATTTTTTAGTCTCAGGTTTTATCACTCAAACAGAAGTGTTGGAACATACTGGTTTGAACGACTAGGATATCCAGCGGGTGAGACGTTTCTTTCTCTCAACGTAATGTTGAAAAAGGAAGACCTTAATACTCCGCTGGAGAAATTTCTACCACTCAGGGCCCATGTCAATGGGATTGAACTGGTGGGGTCGCACAAAGAGTTCCCTTTTGAGCTTACAGCAGGTTACCCCCATGCAGACCAACTAATGGCTATGCTGCGGAGTGGAGAGGACATCGATATTCGAGTATCGAACAGCATGGGTCCTGCATATGTTTATGAGGTGGAGTCCTTGGATTTTTTGGTGGCTTCTGCGATGTTTTATGCGTGCATCGATGCAATGGAAAATTTGCGAGACTGAGTGTCTGAGATCGGCAGACAGCTGCCGATGAACATCTTCCTGTCAAGTGTTCACCTTCTGCCCTGCCCTCCCTGATTGCTTGGTTTAGGCCCTTTTCCCAGGGAATCGGGTACGCTAAGGTGAACAGATGGCTAATGAACTGTTCACTCGTCACTGCCAATCTGCTGCCTAAGTTCGTCAACTTCTTTGCGTAGAGATTGCACATATATTTTCGAGTTTGCAGCATTCGACGACTTTTTGTACTTACCATTGCTCCAGGCGGAATACTCATTCTCAGCGTGATGAAGCTGAGCCATTTTTTTCTCAAGCCGTTCTAAGAGTTCTTGTTTTTGATCCATGATCTTCATTTTCCATTGTTTTAGGCGGTTCTGAAGTGGGCGCGTGGTTTTGGTCTTCGGTCGACGATAGCCATCGCGGTATATAAATACCTAGAACGATTGTAATAATAGAAATAATTACAGCGGCTAAAACATGTTCTTTAAGCCATCTTGCAACAGAACGAGTTTTGATAAATTTCTCATCAGGAGGCAGAGGCATGATGAACGTACCGCGTTCACGATTCCTATCATCCATCTTGCGCTGTGCCTTTGATTTTCAATGGAATTCTCCGATTAAAAAAGATGGCGGTGGCAGGACTTGAACCTGCGACCTCTCTGCCCGATACTGATAGTGCCAACTAAGTAGTACCGTCGAAAACAGAAGCTCTTTCCAGCTGAGCTACACCGCCATTAAACTCTGAATTATGGCTGCTGTTGAGCAGCCTGTTCCTCCCGTACAATTCTCGCGAAACCTACTAGATCTTCTGCGACATCATTTAGACGGGCTACCAGCCCGTCGAGATGAATAGTTCGAGCAGCACTGTGTCTGTCCGTAGCGTCGTCATGAAATCTTCGTATTTCTCTACGTATTAGTCCTTTTTCTTCTAAAGTTGCACATGCGCGCTGCACCGTGCGCGTGTCTATCCCCATTCGCTTGGCTATAGCGTTATTACCAGGGAAAGGCATCCTCTCGACGTTCCACCAATGCATGAGAATGTTGATCAGGACCATCATTTCGGTAGATGAAAGTCCAAGTCTATGCTGGCCCCTAATGAGGGCTTCTGGCAGTGCCAGATATCCTGTCAACCCGCCTTTTCCAACCGCATTACCCCATTTCTGGCGAATCTGGTGGTTAACTGCGAAGTTATCTACCGCGTTGTTATTTACTTCTAAGGTTTCCATGCATGCATTGAATCAAAAAAAATAGAACGCGACAACATACTTCGTATGTTTAACACGTCACCTGTGTCGTTAAAAATGGCTATTTATTGGATAATTTGGTCGATTTTAGCGGGGTAGTTGCTGACAGTGTGCGGTGTACGCCCTATTCCCACATCCGGGCGGCGAGGTCTGAGGCCTCCGCGCCGACAAAATCCACATAGATGGCCGTGGTCGATAGCTGGGCGTGCCCCAGCCACTTCTGCACACTGGTAACTGGGATGCCCTTGCTAATGGCATGAATACCGTAAGCATGGCGCAGCCCCTTGGCGGTCTGGTGTGGGCCGTCTGCAATATCGGCGGCCTGCATCACGTCCTTAATCAGTTGCCAGCCATACTGCCGATGCCACGGCCATAAACTCTCAGATTTTGATTTCTGGCGCTTCTGGGCCTGCCTGAGTGAAAACGTGCGCTGTAGGCTGTCGATATATTCGGGCGGCAACGGCACGGCCCTGAAAACGTCCTGGCGGCGTTTTTTGAGGCTCCGCAATATCACCTTGTTGTCGGACAGGTCGATGCGCTCCGGGGTCACTTCCAGGGCCTCGGAGATCCGGCATCCGGTGAAGTGGAGCATTTCGGCGAATGCGCGGTGCTGCGGGTCGCGCCGCGCGGCGGATTTCAGGAAAGCGGCGCGCTCGTCTGCGTTGAGATACAGGCGGCGGCCTTCGGGATCAAAGAGGCGCATTTCACTCATACCGGACACTATGCCGGAGCAGTGTCTTGTTGGGAAGTGCGAAATGCTCAGGGATGGGGTTTATTCACCAGAGAAACGCGGCAGGCGGCGGCGCTGACCACCGCCCGACCGGACACTATTGCCCATAGTGTTATGAAACAGGGGATATATGAAAGTCAGCATTGTGGCCATGAGCTGAGCTGTCGTTCACTTTCTCAGTTTTTCTTTGAGATGCCAGCCGCCTACCAGGCCGACCACAACAATAATAATACGTGGAATCATGTACTCCGGAGGCGGTACAGCAATTACGAATGCGAGAGCAATCCAGCAACCATAAATCACCGATATGACGATAATGATCCAACCGGCCAATCCTGTTCTCCTCTATCGTCAACTACGGGGTTGTGGCCATTACTGGACCCCGGGAATTTTGGCCGAAAATTTCATGGTATTGCTACTGCGGGCTCGAAGAAATCCGCAGTTTCTGTGACCCTATTTACAACGGCCTCATACCCAAATATTTCAAGCGTATAGAGCGGAATGAAGACTGGCCCTGAATCTGTCTGATCCCACCCGGCAGCCAGCCTACGGTACTGCTCACTTTCGGCGCTGTTCCGAACTCGCTCGGCATCCTGAGGGTCCGCATTTTCTAGAATTGTGGTTGATGCGAGCTTGTGCGCTTCAGTTGCTGGCATCCAGTTTCCAGGTTGATGCTCGGATACTTCGGGAAAAAATAGCGTTCCAGAAAAAGACAGGGTTCGCACCTCTGATTTATATCTAGCTAAACTGATACGGATCTCCCGTAGTTCATACGGGCCTAGATACTGAGATAGCATTATGCGGTATAGCCGGCCCCCATTAGGGGCCGAATATAGCTCCTCCTTGCATAACGGACCCTTTGATCCTTCTGCAAATTTATAGTTCTGCATGTAGCCGGCGTAAGGTTGCAGCACGTTGAATAGGGGCTCAAAACTACTAATATCGCCCGCGCACAATGCCATCAGGTCAATCGCTGGTAACGGGGGCGACGAAAAATCGAAAGTCACATACTTCTCTCCCGCCTTCACTCTGGAATACTCTCCAAGCTGAGTTGTTACAGAGCCATCTTTGTTGGTGGTGGTCACAGGAGGCATACTCGCCTCCTGCTCAGCCTCCATCATCATCAATTGATCGAGAAGTGGGCGAATAGCCGCTTGAAAAACCGAATTTCCGATATTTAAGAGCGCGGAGAAATATTCACTACGTTTGGCGTCTGGAGCGCCCTGAGCTTTCAAGGAGCGAACCATATCCGAAAGTTGCCCTACAGTGTATCCACGCTTCAATTGGGCACGAATTTGCGGCGCATTGTTTGCCCAGGTCAGCTCATCCTTTAGCCAGGAATCGAGTTCGTCCACATACAGTGCTGGATATCTAAGCGCGTCTTTTTTCTGTTCTACGAATGTAGTTACATACTTAGTCCATCGCTCCTCCGCCTTGTAGAGATGCAAGGCTTCGTCGATATAGGAGGCTTTTTCATCTGCGAGCAGCTGTACAGGAGAGAGGCACACAAACAAAAGGGCAAGAGTCCGCAAACTGAAAACAGTGA
>TARA_R110001592_G_scaffold65156_2_pt1 | contig 16131 bp, 17 predicted proteins | sample TARA_R110001592 | Tara Oceans TARA_R110001592 (sample SAMEA4398387) | marine metagenome | biome: Polar Biome; feature: [SRF] surface water layer (ENVO:00010504); material: water (ENVO:00002006), including particulate matter (ENVO:01000060) such as... | depth 5 m
ACTAAAAATCGCGAATGCTAACAACTTGTCAGTATTATTTATTGATCAAAACAAGTTAGCTATAGAAGAAACCAGTTCTAATTTATTCAGGAAGATGAAAGGTATAACTGTTGAGTAATATCAAACAGCGATTGAGCATTGAAGACATTTTTGTAAACGCGCTATCATTCATTAGAATCATGGATCTATACTAAGCACACAATAACATCAACCAAGGAATGCCATCATGCAAATTTGTCCTGTATCTTACGCAATCGGCTGTGCCAAATGCCCTGTTTTTAAAGTCTGCCCAGCAAAAAATTTAATTGGTGATGCGAAAAAGCCAGAAGAAGAAAAGACTAAAAAAACAAAGGCAAACTAGATAACCTGTACATCTCCAAATCGACTAACTTTATGAGCGTAATGAAAGGCTATTAAGCCTCTCATTACTTTTTCTTCTTAATTCACTTCTAGTGAACTATCCTAATCTTACAAGACTAACTAAAAGCGTGTATCAAAAGGCCCTCTATGTATTTTTTATATTTATGGAAAGCGGTCATTATAAGTTTGTCACTATCTTTGACATGCACTCCTAGTTTGGTGTTTTCCAGCAATCAAACGATTAAAGAAGATAGTTTATTCATCGTGACCCCTGCATGGAAAACCTTTACAGAAGAAGATGGTACAGGCTTCTATTTTGAACTCATGAAAATGCTATATGAGCCTATCGGTATAAAAATTGACTATCAAATCACCCCTTGGGCCAGAAGTGTCGCAATGATTTCCCTTAAGCAAGCCGATGCATTGGTGGGTTCCTATCTAGAACAAGCAGACCTGTTTCATTATCCTCAGCAAGCTATTTGGCGAGATATAAGCTCCGTTGTTTTCAAACCATCAATATTCAAATGGAAAGGCATAGATAGCCTACAAAATAAAAATATCGGTTGGATAAGAGGTTACGGTTACGATGCTTATTTTGACGTGCCCATGAACGTCACTAAGCTCATTGACAATAAACAAGCCTGGAAACTTCTAGAGCTTAATCGAATTGATTTTTATATTGAAAGCCTCACAGATTTGAAGCTCTATATGCAAGAAAACACCATCAATTCAAATGAATATGAAATTGAGAATGTATTATCTAAAGATATGTATGTTCGATTCGCAAAAACAGCACAGGGCAAAAAATTTGCTGACATTTTTGACCAACGCATCGTAGAGTTGAAGCAAAATGGTCAATTAAAAGAACTCTATTTAAAATGGGGTTACAGTGACAATTACACAGCATTTATTCACTGAGATAAAATTCATAATCTCAGCTAAAACTCTCTCAAAGAATTAATTAAAAAACAATTTTATACGCATTTAGCATGCCCAAGCATGCTGATGTCACCATTGGCAATGTACTGGGTAGTAACATTTTTAATATTTCAGGTATTCTTGGTGTGTCTTCCATTATTCAGCCATTGGAAGTAACGGGAAGAGTGTTAGCCTTTGATCAGTGGGTAATGCTAGGCATCGCGCTGTTATTATTCTTGTTTTTATACACCGGTCGAATTCTTAGCAGAATAGAAGGGGGGGGTATTGCTAGGATATATTGCTTATATAGCTATCAGTTATACTTTATTCCCATAAAACTTGGCTAGACATTTACGACACAACTTAACCAGCGTAGTTTGAAGCAAATGCTTCAAACTCTTCAGCAGGCAAAGGTTTACTGAAATAGAAACCTTGAGCTTCATTACACCCATGGTTACGCAAAAAGTTTAATTGACTCGACTTTTCGACACCTTCTGCAATGGTTTCTAGTGAATCCATGCTGTCTATAACCACATGCCCTCCCACTTTCACTGCGACTTCTGCTGTGATTCTATAAAGAACCATATTACAGATTAGCTAGAATTTTAGCGCCTTAGCTTACTTAAGGCTGTATTTTCCAACTAACAATTAAAGCGATAGACTACACTGCGCTGATCTTTAATAAAGAGTTTAATTTAACCAAAAAAATACCCGTCATTAAAAACACAAGGGTATTAAAGTACCTTTAAACAATGAGAGGTCTTTGTGAATACCAAAGCAACACCCTATCCATATATTGCTGTCGTAGTGGGCGCGCTATATGTATCTCAAGGTTTGCCGAGCGGACTCATCGCTCATGCTTTGCCCGTTTTTTTAAGGGAACAAGGCGTTTCTCTTGTGGTGATCAGTTCTTTAAAGCTTCTGGCTTTACCTTGGCTATTAAAATTCATCTGGGCACCGCTGATCGACCAATCTGGCAGCAACAACGAACGCTTCCGCTGGATCTTCCGCATGCAGAGTTTGATGGTTGTCGGTTTACTTTTTCTCTCCTGGACGATTAGCTCCTTATCCTTCGCTGCAATCTGCATTTCTGTCGCCATTCTATTGCTGATCAATTTGGCTGCATCAACTCAGGATATTGCTACCGATGGCTTTACTGTGTCACAAACACCTAAACAATTTTTGGGTATCGCCAACAGTATTCAGGTAGCGGCTTATAAGATAGGCATGTTAATTGGAGGAAGTGGCCTGTTATTGCTTACACCCTATTTTGAAACACCTGATTTAATAAGAGGCTTATCGCTATGTCTCACCCTACTTCTGATTCCATTATTAATTTTCAAGAAAAAACATCTATTTCCTGAACCAGGCAAAACAGATGAGCAAAAGGCTAAAGCTCAAGAACGCTCTTCCTTTCAACATATTTTAGAGACTTACCGAGGCTTCTTCCGCCAAGATGACATCAAACCATGGTTGGTGGTCTTAGTGACGTTTAAGGTTGCAGACTCGCTTGGCTCAACGATGTTTAAGCCCATGCTTGTTGATCATGGCATCGCACTGAGTGACATTGGTTTTCTTACCTTATACTCAACCATCGCAGGTCTAGTAGGTGCCATATTAGCAGGTAGTCTTTATAGACTGATGGGTATGAAAAGCACCTTGCTGTTATTTGGCGCGATGCAGACTATATCTGTTTCCAGCTTCTATCTAGTCAGTGCAATTTCCTTATCTATCAATGAAGTTTACGCACTCGCTATCATTGAGCAGTTTTGCGATGGCCTATCTACCGTCGCCCTCTTTGCTGTGATGATGTTCAATTGTCGAAAAGAACATGAAGGCGCGGACTATACAATACAAGCGAGCCTTCAAATTGCCTTGGCAGGTCTTGTCGGCGCAACAAGTGGAATTATTGCAAACTTCGGAGGCTATGGCAGCTTATATGCCAGCTGTTTAATATTCGGCGTGCTGTCATTTCTTATCACCTTGAACTATACAAGAAGTATTGCATCAACAGAGTCAGCCAAGCTCAATTAAGATAGACACCCTCCTGCATTAGGGAATCCAGATAATCCTTAACAATTGCAGACCCCTGAGGCTATTGTCAAAATGGCCTTATTATTGTCATGCTCTGCTTGCTTGAGGAATTAAGGCTTTTGCTTCAAAGCTAGCGGTTTTACGTTACTCGAAATTGTATTGCTAAAAGAGCAAAGCGAACTCTATTGATTAATCAAAATGAGAAGGATTGGACTATCGCTATGGGGTAGTAGTTTCTACTATGCGGATTAACTAACGGCGTTACTCAACTCTATATCTTTCATAACCACGCTCTCCACTCGAGTTTAGGTAGTATAGAAGTATTCCATTTTTATCATAAACATGTTTTTCGATGCGTCTACTCTTGCCAAGGCCTGGGGCATTTCTTATCCATACTCCGTTTTCGTATAGTGTATTCATTTCGTCTGTTTTTTGCATTGCAGAGATGTAACTACACACTCCGGAAATGAATTTACAGTTACGGTCGGGATATCTTGGTCTGTAATCTTCACCGTGATTTAAGTACTGTACATTGTCGCTATATAGCAACAAGTCCTCCCTTTTTACAGAGTTGTCAGAATCTATTAATGAGAAATAATAGTCCGAACCGTTAGCTCTTGTTAGCCGAAACCTTTCAACCTTATCGAGGCTCGTGCTTCTTATTGCGTACTCGTACCCAATAGAAAGTTCGTTCAAATCGATGCTGTTTACGTCACTAGGGGATAGAATCTCGTTTTCATGCTTTGCCAAAATTCTATTCAATATTTCTGAATTCTTTGTTTTCTTTATAGATAAGTCAGCTTTATATAAATAGTTGCATCTCTTTAGGCTCCGGTATGAATCTTTAATTACTTTTTCCATTCTAGATTTGTACAGATGAGTTTCATGTGTACCGTTTTTCAAGTCATCTGGGGTGATTTTATTTATTACGTTTGCGTAGCATTCACAGTATTTTTTGTTATTTGGGTACTTTAGTTCACATGATAACCTGCTGACTTCTATATATATTTTATCTAATTCTGTAGGGGATTCTGAACTTGCTGTCCTGTGTGCACATCCTGTAATAAATATTATTAATAGTATAAGGCTGAGGCGAGTCATTTCTAATGTCATTATAAAGTGCAGCTCTTCTGCAAAGGGACTTATGTAAAAAATTGTAGTATGTACCGGCTTTGTGAATACATCAAATACTTCAATTATAAAGGCAGCAATCGGTCAGGTCATTATGGCTGGCCTCCTTACTGCTTCGTATTAGAATTAGGTTAGCCTCTTAAAGTAGAGGTATTTTATCAATGACTGATTTCATTTCTTTTTGAGGTAAACGGCTTCCATAGCCCAAAAGTCATACTGTCATCTGCATACACTGAACTTCCCCTATTTAGTCGACACTTTCTAATAACTTTGGAAGGTGCTCTATGCCAAAAACTATTCTGAAAAAAGGATCGCTTTCAACAAAAAGTAATAGGTATTTCAGCATTCTTATAATGATCGCTTTGTGCTACTCACATTTGAAAACAGCTTTTCAGAAAAGGAGCGCTCTCGCTCCCTAAGTTAGCATTTCAGGTGAAACCCAAAACCTAGCCTGATTATTAGTGATATCTTGGCTTCAGGTTGCTTGATTTTTACTTTTGTGTCTAACACAAAGGCTATTTTTCACTTATCTTTTTAAGTTCACGTTCAATGATAAAACGGTTCTCTCCAAGAATTGAAGGGACGTCCCTAGATTGCCTAATTAACGCTACAATAATTATTTGCTGATTTTTAAATGGAAGATATATGATGTAGTGTTCGCGAACTGGCCAAACTAATAGCTGTTCACTGTTGGTAAGATCCGCACTTTCAGCTAATGCAAAATGATTTTTCGCAATACCTTCAGCACCTTCATGCAAGTCTTTAAAATATTGCTGTGTTATCAACTTACCCCAGCGCTTTAAAGACCAATCTCGTGCTGAGCGAAAGTCCGATTCAGCAGTTTTAGTTAGTATATAAGAACGTTTTGGCATGATGCTAAGTTTCGTCCAAAATATCTAAAATAGAACTATCTGAAAACCGGCCCTGCTTTATATCCTCAATGCCATTTAACACGTGCGAAATAACGCCTTGCTCCGCCATATCTTTACGTATTAAATCACGAAGATACTCGCTAGGTGTAGCATATAAACCACTATCTCCAGCACGGTGATCCACGAACATTCTCAACTCATCTGTTAAAGAAAGATTAAGGCTGCTTGCCATATAAAACCCTCATACTAGTTAACTATACGTGGTTTTATTATGGCATATATTGGCAGATATCGACAATTACTTGATTGGTAGATTTATAATCTTCCACTAGGAGTAAGGTTCATAAATAAAAGCAAAGCGTAATTCAAGTGATTTAAGCCTAGATTAAAAATGACCGCTTTAGCTAATCAGACCTTTATTCGTTCAAATAAAACGAAATATTCAGTGAGTAGTTTGTCATAGGTTTATTCGATACCTGTTTATAAATAATCTCCCAAAGCTCCTCTGAACTTGACTAAGCAGGTGTTGAATAAACCTATGACATTTGAGAACCCAAAATAATGGGTACCCGCCTGCGCGGGAATGACGAGGTATGGAGCATTGGAATGTCAATTAAATGGGAATACAACTCCCTAAGACAATGTATCCTCGCCTGGGCGAGGATGACAATATAAGCTAGCTTAAAGATATAGAGTAAGAAACTAGTGGTTCATCAACAAGTAATCAAAAGCTGCCAACGACGCTTTTGCACCTTCTCCCATCGCAATGACGATTTGCTTATAAGGCACCGTGGTCACATCACCGCAGGCAAAAATACCTGGTTCGGATGTTCTGCCACGCTCGTCAATTTTCACTTCACCATATTTGGTCAAATCAACGACATCCCTTAAGAAGCTACTATTCGGCACCAAGCCTATTTGAATAAACACTCCTGAGATCTCTTTTCGAAGCACTTCCTCTGTTGCACGGTCTTGGTATTCAATGGCGACTACCTTTCCATTGTCAGCAATAATCTGCTTGGTCACGACATTTTTGATGATCGAAATATTGTCTCTGGATTTAGCCTGTTTAACCAATACACTATCGGCTTTTAGTTCCGGCATAAATTCAAAGACAGTGACCGAGTTTACGATACCCGCCAAATCCAAGGCAGCCTCGATACCTGAGTTGCCTCCGCCAATAACCGCGACATCTTTGCCTTTGAAGAAAGGCCCGTCACAGTGCGGGCAATAGGCAACGCCGTTACCAATATTTTCTTTTTCGCCGGGAACACCTAATTCTCTCCATTTTGCACCTGTCGCGACGATTAAGGCTTTGGACTCTATCACTTCACCTGAACTTAGGTGAATTCGCTTGATATTACCCTTCTCTACTTTAGTGACTTTTAGGTGAGACTTAAGGGTAATTTCGTAATCATCCATATGCGCCTGAAGCGAATTGGTTAATTCTGGCCCGGTAGTTTTTGGTACTGAAATTAAGTTTTCAATCCCCATCGTGTCTTTTACTTGCCCACCAAAACGATCTGCAATTACGGTAACCTTTAAGCCTTTACGCGCACTATAGATTGCGGCTGCAACGCCCGCTGGGCCACCACCGATGACTGTCACATCTTGCAAAGGCAATGAAGGTTCATCACTTTTCACGCTGACTGGAAACTTCTCGATGAGTTTTTCCAATAAGGTCGCCTGGTCAATTTTACCGTTAGCAAAGACTTCGCCATTCAAGTAAACCGATGGAACACCTTGAATGTTTCGTTTTTCGATTAAATCTTTGTACAAGCCACCATCAATCATTTCGCTGGTAATGTTTGGGTTCAACAAAGCAAATTGATTTAAGGCTTGAACAACGTCTGGGCAGTTATGGCAGCTCAAACTAATAAATACTTCAAAGTTCAACTCTGCATCCACTGACTTCACCATTTGTTGAATACTTTCATCCAACTTTAAAGGTGTGCCTGATGCACTCAGTACAGCTAACACGAATGAGTTAAATTCATGGCCGCTGGGAATCCCGGAAAACCGGATGCCGGTATCTTGACCGTCGGCTTCTACCAAGAAACTAATTGGACTACGTAGCGTGCCTGCCGCATCTTTTTCTTCTAGAGAAATATTCTCAGACACAGAAGCAAAGCTCGTTAAAAATTCTTTGAGTTCAGACCGCTTAGCATGATCACCTGTCTGCAAAACCAGATTCACCGTATTTTTCATGCCTGCGGTGTATGTTTTTAGTGCTTGTAAAATGTCATTGGATAACATGGTTTTGCCTCTTCGAATACTTTTAAATAATACGGCTAGTTGAGCCTGTCGAAACGTTTAAAAAATCGTAATACTTAGGAATCATAAACTTCCCTTCGACAAGCTCAGGGACCGAAAATTACCGCTCGTTGAGCTTGTCGAAACGCATTATCGGAGCCACCATCCTCGCGGGTAATCTTTTAGTTAAATCTTACCTACCAAATCAAGACTAGGTGTTAAGGTTGCTTCGCCTTCTTCCCATGCTGCTGGGCACACTTCACCATCGTGATTAGCGACATACTGAGCTGCCTTTACTTTACGCAGCATGTCTTTCGCTGATCGACCGATACCTAAGTCGTGCACTTCAGACACTTTTATGATGCCTTCTGGGTTTGCTAAGAAAGTTCCACGAAGTGCGACACCATCTTCTTCAATCATTACATCGAAACCACGCGTAATTTTGCCTGTTGGGTCACCGATCATTGGGTAGTTGATTTTGCCGATTGCCTCAGAACTGTCATGCCAGGCTTTGTGCACAAAGTGGGTATCAGTTGATACTGAGTACACTTCGACACCTAGTTTCTGCAGTTCGTCATAATGCTTTGCCATATCTTCTAATTCAGTTGGGCAAACGAATGTGAAGTCTGCTGGGTAGAATAAAAAAATCGACCACTTACCTTTCACATCTTCAGAGGTGATGGTTTTGAATTCGCCATTATGGAAAGCTTGTGCTGTAAATTCTGGAATGCTTTGGTTAATTTTATTCGTCATGTGTTAATCCTCTGTTTTTGATATAGATAATAATTGTAGATAGTAGGTATTGAATTCTGAATTAAGCTCGTTTGAACTTTCCCTCAGCGACGGAGAAATATTAACCAGAACCATTGATTGAATAAATCAAATAAACTAGATTATGACGTTCTAAAAAACAGAACATGATTTTCGATCACTACAGTTGGGTACACGCATATGATTTCTCTCAAACAACTTCGCTATGCACTTGCGGTTGAAAAACATCTTCACTTCAAAAAAGCGGCCGAGGAATGTTCCGTCTCTCAATCTGCATTGAGTACAGCGTTAAGTGAGTTAGAGAAGCAACTCGGCATTCAAGTATTCGAACGAGATAATAAGAAAGTACTCGTGACGCCTATCGGCCAGGCGGTTCTTGATAAAGCGCACACGATCAAGATGGAAGTTGACGACTTATATCAGCTTGCGCGTAGCCACAATGAACCTTTCAGCTATCCGATGACGCTGGGTATTATCCCGACAATTGGCCCTTACTTATTACCAAAGGTTCTACCCAATCTCAGAAAAAAATACCCGGACTTTCAACTGAGGATTATCGAAGATCAGTCTCATGTTTTAGTCGACAAGGTACGTAACGGCGATATTGATACAGCGATATTAGCCTTACCTTTTTCACATGAAGGTTTATTGGCATTTGAATTTTGGGAGGAGGATTTTTATTGGATCACCCAAAGCGATGATGCCATGGCAGAACGTGACAACATCAATAGTGATGAAATTAATCATTCACAGCTAATGCTTTTAAAAGATGGTCACTGTTTGAAAGAACACGCGCTTTCTGCCTGTAAATTACAACCTAGTCAAACCAACCAAATATTCGGTTCAAGCAGTTTGAATACCTTAATACAAATGGTCGCAGGAAGAATGGGAACCACGATTGTGCCAGAAATGGCTTTGGATCAACTGGTTTCCACCAGTTCTGAACTGCATGCTGTTCATTTGAATGAGACCAGCCCTCATCGACGTATTGCCTTTGTTGTTCGGCCTAATTACGCGGGCGTCTCAAATATTGAAAAGCTGATGAAAATGTTCCGAGAGGACTTAACGGCCTTTTTAAAGCCTTAATCTGCTGAAAAGAATATATCACCATAATAGACAATGGCATGGCCTTCACTATCATCGGTATCAGTCATGATCGCAACGCCTTCAATTTCAGAGATATCTTCCCCAAGCCATGCATTGAAGTCAGTTCTAACATCTCGCTTTTCCGTAAACCAGACGCCTGTTGCGTCTGACTGATCTCTGACCGCTTTCATCAGCGCATTATCGGGCGCATAAGCATTTGGCCAGGTTTGCTCTTTGGCCTTTCGGCTTGACCAAACATAGTTTAAGGCCTTGGTTTGCCAGAAGAACCAACCACCGGAATGGATAAGATAAATACGCGCAGCATAGTCATCCCCAGGTTTTGTTGCTTCGGGTAGAGCTTGCAGGCCTTTTTCTAAACGCCATGTCCAATTCAAATAAGGTGTCTCGGATAGGTCTATCGTCTTTTTCATTAATAGACCGGATGCGCTGTTCCTACTTTCTGCCCTAAGAACCTTATTGGTATCGAATAAAACAAGTTGATAATTAGTCTCACCTTTAAAACGTACTTCCTCAAAGGCATTCATCTCAATATCATTGAAATTAATAAGCCTTTCAAGTTTGTTGGCATGAGCTGAATCAACAGCTGAATGGGCAGATGAATGACACAAAAAAATTAACATAAACGCTATAGTTAACTTCGACAGCCTTAAGTCATCAATTAATGACACTAATAATATATTCATAACAAAATTCTCAAAAATAATTTATAAACCAGCATAACTGAAGTTTAATTCTAACGTGCCCTGGTAAACATTTATTATGTAAAAAGTGGTCTAAACTTAACAGAATTTGATCACTGGCTAAACGATAGGCTTGTACATGAAACAGAGAGGTGTTTATTATCATTCTGAATTATTGCTCTGCGCTATTTTATGCCTAACTCCCGCATCAAGCTATGCCGAAGCCAACCATCAAACTGAAACGTCAGATCTCACTGGCATTATATTGGTAAGTGTATCCTTCCTATTAGTTCTTTCAGGTATATTTTTAGCCTGCCTGCAGAAGTTAATCCAAGAGAGAAATAACTTAAATGAAAGTTTCCAAAAACTCCGCTCGAACAACGATGACTTATTAATCCAGAAACATCAATGGCAAGAAAGTGATGTTGAAATAATCAATACCAATATTGAACTTGAAAAGCGCATTATCGCTAGAACAGAAACCGTAAATAAAGTAAATCACGAGCTAACCAAAACACTTGAAAGACTTCACTTACAAGACCAAAAATTAAATTCACTTATCACAGCAGTTGAGAACAGTAATAGTAAAATACTAATTATCAATAAACACTATCGCGTCTGCTTTGCGAGCAGACAGTTTTTACAGTTTTCAGGTTTAGCCATAAACGATATAAAAGATCAGCCATTGAAACGATTAGAAAAGCATATATGCTTGCCAGAAATGGCCTCAAACGGTTTAACTCTGAACAAAGACGGGCTGATAGATACGCAGCTAAAATGTTTAGATAAGCAAGGCATTACCCATTGGCTTGATGCACGAATTGCACTAAGTTGGTCAGAACTCAAAGAAATTATTCACTATGTGATTATTTTTGATGAGCAAGTTGAAACTACACAAGAGCAAATTTGAAATAACTATATCTAACTATAAAAAAGCTAGTTTTTAATCAGTTCAAACCAACTCAAATTCCACCGAAAAAATCACCCCACTGCCATCCTCTCTATTCTTGCCCTCTAGCTTGGCCTTATGCTGATCACTAATAAGTTTCGCGATGTGCAAACCTAATCCTAAGTGAATACTCGAACCACTCGAACGTGTCGACACCATGGGCGAAAATAACTCTTCTATTCGTTGCGTTGAAAGCAAGGGCCCATCGTTCTCTATGCTCACAGAAATACGTTTCTGGTTATGCTGAACATTCACCAGCACTTTGCCGTTTTCTATACAGAAGCTCTTGGCATTATCGAGTAGTTTGTCGAATAACTGTTCGAGCCGACTGCTGTCTGCCTGAATAAACGCCGGCGTTTTCTCCCATTCCATACATTCAATCGGCTTACCCCAAGTCGACAAGTAGCCCTCAAGAAATTCTATTAGATCAAGCCTGACTAATTGCTCTTCTTGAATGGCACTTTCAAGGCTGGCTGCCTCTGTCAGGTGAAGGGTTATTGAGCTTATCTGATCAATACCCGTATCAATTTTGTTGATGTAATTATTGTTAGCAAGCTCGGGCTGTTCATCCAAGAGATTTTCTAAAGAAGTTCGAAGCTTATTCAACGGGTTTGAAATTTCATGGCGAAGTGTTTGCGGAATACGCTCTAGAAAATTCACATAAGAATATTGTTTCTGAAGTAGTGTCGAGATGCTCCGAGACAGATCGCCAATTTCATCGGGGAAATTCCGGCTTGCCTGAATCGTGGTCTGTTCAATTCTACCCTCATGGTCAATTGATTTAGTCGCTTCTTCACTTAGTCTCGATATACGTCTCACTAAAATAAAGGCATATAAGAACAGCACTAAAAATAGCAAAGCAATGGTGCCGCCAATTTTAAAGGCTATATCGCGCATGCGCGCTTCTTCTTGAGCGAGAACATGATTGGCCGATTCATCTATCACCACCACGCCCAGGGTTTCACCATTCTCAATAATGGGATAACACACGATGAGGCGAGTCAGTTCACCGTCCATTCCAGTTAACTGTCGAAGTGGTTCTATCTTGCCTGCAAGCGCATCGTTTATGCACTGATTGTCGAATGCGATGGGTTTATGATCTTCTGCGAGGGAATATTCTTTTGCTGAATCGCGCTCGGCATAGGCCCATTCTCGACCACGTATATCGACTATCCAGAGGCGTGCGTAGGTGTTTTTCAACTCATCAATAACGCGCTGAAGTTCTCGCGCATGCAGGGCAACAGGGTTGAGTTTATCTTCCAAGCTTTTTGGCAAACTGGCCACAATCGCTTGCGGCCCATAAATCGGGTTATGGTCCACATCGACAATGGCAAAGTGTACTTGGGTCGGCGTGGTATCGAGTTGCGCGATAGGCATGCGAAATTCAAGTGCATAGCCTTCTTGCGTTTGTCGCCAATAGCCTTGAATGTCGGTTTTATGGCTAGGTATCGTTTCTCGGGAAACGGGGTTAAACACATCCCGACCAAATTGCCATTGCGCATCGGTAAAATAACTCGCCAGCGGGCCTTCTTTTTCGGCGGGAATCATAATGCGTTGGAGCCGACCAAAGGCATCGTAATAGCTTAGTTGGATATGATCGTTATAGTCCAAACGCAAGTGGGAAGCGTCTCGAAACACTAGCATATTATCGCGCACATCAATTGCTACATAGAGATGTTGATCAGACTGGGCAAGACGGAGTGAAAAAGCTGTTTCATTCAAGCCGCCATTTTCTTCATCAGACGGAGCTAACCAGATAGGATGGCTGTTGTTAAAATGTTCTTCCGCATTAACCGCGCCTTTATCAGAGACAGGCCAATCACCAAAAAAGCCGTCCATGTGAATTGGGTTTTTGATGGCCGGTGCGCTCAAGGCATGCTTTTGAAGCTCACTATCTTCATCGGCGGCGAGCAATGCACGAATATTTTGCTGGGTCGCCAAGAGCGTCGTCGCAATAACTTTTGCTTCACTTTCTTGAATCCGGCTTTGGGCACTCAGCACTGTTTCACGTATATCATTCCAATAGCTCACACCCAGCAAGGGAATAATGACCAAGACCAAACTGAAGAGTGAAATTTGTATTCGAATACCAAAGCGCGGCACTAAGGTTTCTCCCAGCGATAACCGAAACCGGGTTTATTTCGTATGCTGGTAAACTCATGACCTAAAGCATTAAACTTTTTGCGTATATTTTTGATATGACTGTTAATGGTGCCATTGGTGACCATACGCTGCATGGTACTTTCGCATAGGTTATTGTAATCAATACCTTCTGGGCCCGCTTTAAGAATAGCGTTTAGAAGGCGAAATTCGGTAAGGGTTAAGGCTAAAGTTTGTCCATGCCATGACACATAGGATTTAGCTTCATCAATCAGCAGTTCCTTTTGCTCAGTCTCGGTATTCCCTAACTTTTCAAACTCTTGAGGAGACGTTCTCGCTAAGTGAATACGCAATAAGCTTTTAATTCTTTCTGCCAATAAAGCCAGCGAAATGGGTTTTGTTTGATAATCCCATGCTCCCAAACGTAAACCAAAAACCTGATCAATTTCATCGGAACGATCTGTTAGAAAGATGATCGGAATATTGTCACCTCTATCCAAAAGTTTGCGACAGATAGTGAAGCCCCCTTCTGAATCTTCACCCAATACCACATCTAGCAAGACCAGATCTGGGCGATTATGGGTGATTCCTAACAAGGCTTCTTCAACAGATGAATAGCATGTTGTTTCGAAGCCTTTGCGTTGCAAGGCATCGGCATAATTCTGTTGTTGATCTAAATCGTCTTCCACAATGGCGATACGAGCGTTCATTGATTGCTTTCCTGATTAATATTTCCTTATTCGCGCAGGCACACTATAACGCAGTTTTCTGATTAAACCTGCTCGAAAACACTATCTCCATTTTATCTCCATTCTCACCTTGTTCTGCAGTTTTTATTCATTTGCCTCCATGTCTGCTCCATTACCTATCAAGCCAAACTTGATTGAATAGGCCTACAGAAAGTGGATGAGCAAATCACTCATCGCTAGCTGACAAACCTTACCTTGATAGACATTAAATTGGAGAATGATATGAATACGAAAACAAGCAAGTTAGCCATGGCCGTATTAGCTTTGAGCCTGACACAAGCAGCGAGTGCATCTGAAAATAGTATTCAAAATGATGTAGATAACAAGAGCACGTATTGGGGCCTTGGCATTGGTTCTGTTTTAGGTGCGGTGATCGCGGGCCCTCCGGGTGCAGCGATTGGCGCAACCTTGGGTGGATCGCTTGGTTGGGGGAAAGATCAGAACGATGCTTTGGATGAAAGCCTAACCGAACTCGAACAGCGTGAACTGGCACTTCAACAAAACAAGCAAATTCTTGATCAGCACCGCAAAAGTTTGCAGCAATCTCAGCAGGAAATTCAGACATTAACAAGAAACCATACCTTACAGACTTCCCGCCTGAATGAATTAGAAAAAGCCAGTTCTGAAAAACAAGACTCGGATTTTTTGCTTAATTTGGCAGCACACTATGCGCAAGATATTTACTTCCGAAGTGGTCAATCTGAAGCGCCTGAGTATGCCCAAGCACGCTTGGCGAGTTTGGTTGAGTTGTTGAAATCTCATCCTGATTTGCGGGTCACGCTGAAAGGATATACCGACCCCTTCGGCAGCGCAAAACTTAATGCAGCACTCGCGCAGGCACGTGTCGATGGCATTAAAGAGCTGCTAAAAACACAAGGTATTGATGAAACCAGAATTACCGGTTTGGCAGTCGGTGAAGTGAAAATAGAGCCTATAGACCTTCAACAAAATATTGATGAAGGCCTTTCTAATTTAGAGATAGATGACGATCAACAAAGCCCTGAGATACGAGAACTAAGAACGGCTGACGCCAACACAAAACAGCCGAAACCGAAAGACCACGTACTAGATAGACGAGTTTCAATTGAATTAAGTGTGAATGCAGAAGTTGAAGATCAATCCATTGCTAGCCTTGCTGTCCTAAAACAAAGAGGAGCAAACCAATGAAGTGTTTTGTGGCAATTGAAGAAGACCTGCTGATGGAAATATGGCGGCTTGACCCTACGTTAGTCGCGCCTTTTTCTAGGCCCGATGTAAAAACCAAAGGGGCTTGTCACAGTATTGTGAAAACAAACACAACGCTCATTGAACCCGTCGAAATGTGTTCAATGAAACTCAGCGTTTAATTTGAAAGACCCTTCGACGGGCTCAGGGACCATGAAATATCGCTCATTGAGTTGCCTGCCCTGAGTCCATCGAAGGGTCGAAATGTGTTCGATGAAACTCAGCGTTTAAATAGGAAAACTCTTCGACGAGTTCGAGAGCGTGTTCCGAAAAATAATCTATATACCTAAAAAGTCAGATGGAGATTACATGAAACACCTTAACCACCCGCTATTGCCTCTGACGTTTTTAGGCGAATTAGCAACTGAAGAATCCCCTATTCACCCCATGGACTCAGTTCGAACACAGCTAGGTAATAAACACATGCTTAAAAACTTGATCATATTATGCTGCTTACTTTTACTTTGGTTTTTTTCTGATGCCGTTCTCGCCAATAACGAACTTGCCGATGAAGCCCTTGGTCAAAACAATCATCTGGAAGAAACATCATACTCATCACTGTGGTTAGAAAGCCCTGATGGCGCTGAAAAATATTTATCCGAAGCACTTTCCACGACGATTTCCATGTCGGTATCTGGGCCTATTTTACGCGCGAAAGTGAAGCAAACATTTCGGAACCCTTCTCAATTTTGGCTCGAAGGCGTGTATTCCTTTCCCTTACCGGAACAAGCTGCGGTAGATCAGCTACGCATGATCATTGCGGATAGAGTCGTCGAAGGGAAAATCAAAGAAAAACAAGCGGCTAAAAATACCTATGAAAAAGCCCGTGCGAATGGTCAAAGAACAAGTTTGTTAAGCCATCATCGCACGAATATATTTACCACATCCGTGGCGAACATCGGCCCAGGAGAAGATATCAGCGTCGAGTTTGAATATCAGCAGGTGCTCGATTTTCGGGATCATCAATACAGCTTGCGCTTCCC
>TARA_R110001592_G_scaffold1063_6_pt1 | contig 16122 bp, 19 predicted proteins | sample TARA_R110001592 | Tara Oceans TARA_R110001592 (sample SAMEA4398387) | marine metagenome | biome: Polar Biome; feature: [SRF] surface water layer (ENVO:00010504); material: water (ENVO:00002006), including particulate matter (ENVO:01000060) such as... | depth 5 m
TGGACTTAACTACCTTATCTTTTAAAGCAACAAAAATAGTTGGCATAGAAAGTAGAGGTTTTGTATTTGGTGCCCCGGTTGCCAGAGACTTAGACTTGCCTTTCATTATGGCAAGAAAGCCAGGTAAATTACCTAACAACACATACAAAAAAGACTTTGATTTAGAATACGGCAGTACAAGTTTAGAAATTCAAAAAAATACAGATTTTGTTGAAACTGATAAAGTTGTTATTATAGACGACTTAATTGCAACAGGCGGTACAGCAATAGCCTGTGCTGATTTAATACATGAAAATTTTAATGTACCAAAAGAAAATATTACAGTACTGGCAGTAATAGACTTGACAGACTTAGGTGGATTTGCTAAAATAACTAAACAAGGATACAATGCCGGTGCCCTTATAGAATACGAAGGTGAATGATGGCAAAGAAACCGCTACTACAAATAAAAGATATAATGTCTGCTGTAGACCGAAAAGACTACAACTACTATACTAATCTTACAGACGAGCAACGCAAAAGTTTAAACTTGTGGATGACTCAGCGATATGCTAGTAGTGTTCAAGGTAAATATGCTGGACACTATCTAGTAATGATAAATGAATTCATGAACATAAATTGGAGTGATGTAAGTAAGCACCCAGAACTGCAATGGAAGTTAATGTGTTTAGCAGGAGTAGGCAAAAGCCAGTTCCATCCATTTGTAAAAGTCCCCAAAGCAAAGAGAAAAAAAGATAAGGTAGAAGAATTGGTTAGAAGTATTTTTCCATTGGCAAAAAATGATGAAGTAGAATTATTAATGTCAATGAATACAAAAGAAGATTTAAAAGCATTAGCAGAAGTCAATGGCTTAGATGACAAAGAAATAAAGGAAATTTTTGCGTGAGTTTAACATGCACATATTGTAAAAAGACATTTATGAGTGAAAGAACTCTAAGTGCTCATATGTGTGTAAACAAAAGAAGGCACACAGATAAAGATTTAACTCATGTAAGACTTGCATTTAGAACATATCAAAAATTTTATGAAATAAACATGCATAATGCAAAAACAAAAACATATGAAGAATTTGCAGACAGCAAATATTATCAAGGCTTTGTAAAGTTTGGTAGAAAAATGGTCAAGGAAGATTTGTTAGAGCCTAATAATTATGCAGAATGGTTAATTAGAGAAAGCATAAAGTTAGCAGACTGGACTAAAGATGCAACATATGATATCTATTTAAAAGAACTAATAAGAAAAGAGCCAGCACAGAGAGGTATTGAAAGAAGTGTAAAATGTATGCAGGCTTGGGGGCAAGAGAAAGACATTGCATGGAGTGACTACTTTAGAGAAGTAGCACCACAACTGGCTGTATATCATATAAGAGGCGGCAAAATATCACCTTGGTTCCTATTCCTAAGTGAAAGCGGACAGGATCTTTGGAGTAAATTTAACAGCGAACAAGTGGACTTAATTAAAGATATTGCCGATCCAGGATTTTGGAAAAGAATATTTTTAAAAAATGCAGAAGAAGTAAACTTAGTACAAGACATTGCGGAGGCGTCAGGACTATGAAAAAACAAGAAGAAATGCTAGTTATATGTATGGAAGAATGTGCAGAGCTCATTCAAGCATGTAGCAAAATGATACGTTTTGATGAACCATGTGATACAAAACAGTTGCAAGAAGAGATAGGCGATGTTATGTGTATGATAGAAATTCTTAAGGATGGCGGTCTTGTTACTGACGAACAGATACAAAAACGTATAAGAATTAAAAAAGAAAAACTAATGAAGTGGAGTTTATTGTTCCGTGAAGATTGATTTTGATGTAGATATTGATATGGCTAACCGCGATAAGTTACTGTCTGTGCTTAGGCACGTCAAGGGTAGTATCAAACGTCCAGGTGGCATGGAAAAACACAACACAGGCGTTTATATACAGCCTGTGCCCCATGATCCTATAACAGAGTTGAGCAATATTGATCACAAGGTTGCAGATGACCTAGGATACTTTAAATTAGATGTACTTAATAATAGTGTTTACAATAATATAGAATCAGAACAAGAACTAGATAGATTATGCGGCCAAGAGCCTGTTTGGGATTTGTTTGGTGCAAAAGAAATAGTAGAACAACTGTTTCATATAAGCAATCATTATGATATTGTTAATCAACATAAGCCTACAAACATAGATCAACTAGCAATGATATTAGCAATGATAAGACCAGGTAAAAGATATTTGGTTGGCAAAAGTTGGGAAGAGGTTGAGAAGGAAGTTTGGATTAAAGGTGACAATGAAACATACTCCTTCAAGAAGTCTCACGCATATAGTTACGCAATGGCTATAGTTGTTCAGTTAAATAAGTTAGTCAGTCTTCTTGACTAATTGGATTGTTCTTCTTTTAATTCTTTTCTTAACTAGATTATGAATACTGGTCACTGGACCAAATAAAACATTTATATCTTTGTTATTAAAAGTTTTCAAACAATTCCTAAACGCTCTCATCTCATTAAATAAAAACACATCAATAGGAATCTGCCGATTACTTTCCCACCACCATGTTTCACCTAATTCTACAAACTGCTTTTTATCTTCAGGTGCTACTAGCACATTGTAATCGTAGAATGATGTGACTGCATTGTCTTGATTTTGAACTATACCAAAGTATTCTTTCTCACCATATGTTAGCATAGTGAAGAAAGGAAACTTTTCTTGTATTTCCTTTTGGTCCTGCATAACTTTATTTATACCTCTCTAGATAAATATAATAGAAGGAATGAGCATGTATGAGCAACTTAACACTATTAATGTATCAAACAAACACCCTGAATCTCGTGAAGAAGCAGGAAAATTTTTATGTGGATAACAAAAGTATGAATAGAAAAGAATTTATAGTACACAAAGGTATGGATAATATGATTTATATTAATATTCAGAACCAAGATAGAAAAAAACAAAACATCTATAACGATGAAATTCAAGCAGATGTTATAAAATACTCAACTAATGAAAAAGTTTTAACACGTTTTGCTAAACCTGGATTAAACCAAGGTACAGCAGAACTAAAATTATCAGAAGAAGATATGAATTCTCTTGTTGAAGGGCAGTACAAAGTATCATTTAAGAATGTTGCAGAAGACGGAACCAAAACGCCAATCTATTCAGATTACAATAACGGTATACTTTGCACATTAATTGTCAAGAACGATGCAAATCCTTCTCCTATTGCTACACAGGTTGCAAATGTATGGGCACAAACTAAGAATACAAATAACGGCGACGCCGCAAATGTATTTACAAGTGGAACATTCACTGGAAATCAAAGTAAGAACTTTAGAGATGCAACGCACACTATAGGACTTTACTCTAATACATTTACAGGAAATGTTTTTGTAGAAGGTAGTTTAAGTTTACAAGCACCATCAGGTGATGATACAAACTGGGCAAGTGTACCAGTAGTTAATAACTTAGAAAGAATTCCAATGGCTAATGTTACTGGGCCAACTTACTACAGTTTTATTGGTAACTTTAATTTTTTAAGATTTAAATATTCACCTGGTCCAGTTGACCCAGGAACATTTGATAAAGTTCTCCTCAGAAATTAAATAACTTTATGCATAAATTAAACAATGGTATTCACACCTTTGTATTTCCTACCCGATGTGGTACACGTTGGTTGGGTCAATTACTATTCAAACATAAACTTTTAGACTATGTAGCACCTAATCATCTCATGGATATTAGAGAATATGACAAAAACTTACAAAATGTAATGTTTGTTAGGAATCCATTTGCCAGAGAACGTAGTATTCATAGATGGCGGAAAACTGTATACCCTGATCAGTACAAAGACATAACATTTAGTGACTATGTAAACAGTGATCTATTTTATGAAGAACTATCATGGGCAGGAACATACCAATCTAACATGAAATTAATAGATAAATTTGTACATCTAGAAGAAATAGATATATTTTTAAAGCAGGCACTAGGCATTGAAACAAAATACAACCAAGAATATCATGAACCAGCAGACATAATAGAAGATGTAAACGCCTACACCACTAGCATGAAGCAAAAAGTATTAGACAAATATAAAGAAGATATAAAACTGATAGATTTTAACTTGACTTCGTACATCTAATCTCGTATAATAACAGCAATGGAGCATTCTGACGCAATACAACAGGTACATGAGTTACTGACTTCTCACATACCGCACAAACATAAAAAGACCCCTGCAGGTTGGGTAACTTTTAGTTGTCCTATGTGCAATGATAGAAGAGGCAGAGCAGGTGTAATTGCAACAGGTCCTAAGATTGCATACAACTGTTTTAATTGTGGATTTTCTACAGGCTGGAGTCCAAGTAAAAAGATAGGTAAAAAGTATAAAGACTTAGTTGTAAAATTAGGTGCAACTAATGAAAGTGTAAAGAAGTTAGTCTTAGAACTAATGAAGATTGAAGAGTTTGATAACGCAACTGATGATATTGTAATAAATTACGAAAAGTTTAAGCCAGTTGAATTACCTAAAGTCACAGATGTAAGAGATGTTCCGCATTTACCTCATAATAAAACACATGAAAACATAATGCTTTATGCAAAAGAAAGAAAATTACTAGAAACAAATTATGATCTGTTTATATGTGATGACTTTATGTTGAAGAACAGACTGATAATACCATTTTACTATAATCAAGAAGTAGTAGGGTATGTAGGAAGGCACATAAACCCGCCTACAAAAGAAACTCCTAAGTATATAAACAACAGTCAAGCAGGTTATGTATTCAATATTGACAAATACATATATTCAGACAGAGATATTGTAGTGGTAACCGAAGGTGTTATTGATGCTATACTTATAGATGGTGTAAGTGTGTTAGGTAATAGCATGAATGAACGACAGATACAGCAGATAAATTCATTAAATAAAAGAGTAATACTTTGTCCTGACAGAGACGCACCAGGCAAAGACTTAATAAGGCAGGCCGCTGAACTAGGGTGGGAAGTAAGTTTCCCGCCTTGGCACACAGACATAAAAGATGTAGGCGATGCGGTTACCAAGTATGGCAGACTTTTAACATTATCTAGTATAATTAAATATGCTGTAGCAAATAAAATTAAAATTGAAGTGCAGAGTAAAATGTTATGAGTGATATAAAAGAATATGGTGAAGATATACAAGAATTGTTTCTAAGATTCTTAGTTACAGATCCTGATGTATTTGTAAGGGTAAACAATATTGTGCAACCTTATATGTTTAACAGAAAATACAGAGAAGCAGTAGAGTTTCTTAAGGATCATGCTAACAAGTATGCAAGTATTCCTACACTAGAGCAATTAGAAGCAGTAAACGGCATAGAATTAAAGCCAGTAGAAGATGTACATGAAAGCCATATGAATTGGTTTATGGATGAATTTGAAACATTCTGCAGACACAAGGCATTAGAGAAAGCAATACTAGACAGTACAGACTTATTAGAGCAACATGATTATGGTAGTGTAGAAGCACTTATTAAAGAAGCAAGTGGTGTTGGCTTAGTTAGTGACTTTGGCTTAGACTATTATGAAAATCCCAAAGAAAGATTACAATGGATTAAAGATCAAGCAGGTGCAATCAGCACAGGCTGGAAAATGTTTGATCAGAAACTGTATGGTGGACTTAATAGAGGAGAATTAACAGTATTTGCAGGTGGCTCTGGTGCAGGTAAAAGTTTATTCTTACAGAATTTAGGTGTAAATTGGAGCCAAGCAGGACTCAACACAGTCTATTTAACTTTAGAGTTGAGCGAACAACTAACTAGTATGCGAGTAGATGCTATGGTTAGTGGGTATGCAACTAGAGATGTTATGAAAAACATGGATGATGTCCACTTAAAAGTAATGATGAAAGGCAAAGGTGCAGGTAAATTCCGCATAAAACAAATGAGCAATGGCGTAAATGCCAACGATATTAGGTCGTTTATTAGAGAATATGAAATACAAACAGGCATAAAAGTAGATTGCTTACTAGTAGACTACTTGGATTTAATGATGCCAATTAGTGGAAAGGTGTCACCAAGTGACTTGTTTATTAAAGATAAGTATGTATCTGAAGAATTGCGTAACTTAGCAGTTGAATTAAACATACTTTTAGTTACAGCATCGCAGTTAAATAGAGGTGCAGTAGAAGAAATAGAGTTTGATCACAGTCATATTGCAGGCGGTATTAGTAAAATACAAACAGCAGATAATGTTGTAGGCATATTTACAAGTAATGCAATGAGAGAGCGTGGCAGATATCAAATACAGTTTATGAAAACACGTTCTAGTAGTGGTGTAGGCAGTAAAGTTGACTTAAAATTTAATCCTGAAACATTAAGGATTGAGGATTTAGAAGAAGATGAAGAAGCATACGACACAATTAACACTATAACAATGACTGAGACCTTAAAACGCTCATCAGCAATAAGAGATGACGCAAATTCTACAAATGATAGTGTAGACATAGTTCAACAAGGTTTGGAACTAAGGAATCTCCTCAAGAAGAAGTAAAATAGATAAATATGCTTAAACGGAGATAGAATGTCCTTAAATCACAGATCAATTTTAGAAGAATTAAATTCGATAGTTTCAGAAAGAGACAAGTTAAATGTTATAGAATCTAGAGGTAATCACATTATCAAAAGTGCTCTTAACTTGATTGAATTAATTCAAGAAAACTTCAACGAAAGCGAAGCATTAGACCTACAGAGACGTCTGATAAATTCTATTAAAGGCAATAGGCCTGAAAGATTTGTTAAGGGCGTACAGATAATTAAAGAATCAAGGTCTAAAACAAATGAAGATTAATGAAGTAACTCTACTAGAAGCACCTAGAGATCCAGAAAGAGAAAAAAAACGTACGGCCGCATTGGACAAAGACGGTAAAAAAGTCCTATGGAAAAACCTTGCAAGAGATGAAACCAAGGTTTCGTCAACTATAGAAGTCGACGGAGTAGAATATAAGGTATATGTCGATCTAGAAACTAATCAAATGCGAGTGTGGGACGCCCAAATAGGCGGCTTTGTTATACCAGACCAAAACTTTGTAAGAAGAGCAACTGGAAAGAATTTAAGTGCAAGATTTAAACAGGCGTTAAAAAGAGTGCCAGGCCTGCAGACAATGAGAAATCTCTTTAAACCTTTTGACCCAGACGACATGACTAAACCTGGTGCCGCACAAGTGGCAAAGTCCACAAACTGGTTAGGACAACGATCTGCAAGATTTGGTGGTAGAATAGATAACTATTTTGCAAGACGCAAACAAAAAAACCAACTACAAAACGAATGGACAAGAGTTTACGGCATCCAGCCGCCAAAACCAAATGACGATATTGTATGGTTAACAGCAGATGGTAAAAAAGCCACAGGAAAACTTGTTACAGAATTAGCCGACACTGATGGCGATGGTGTTCCAGAACTTAATGTTAAGATGGCTCAAGGTACAACTGCAATAAGGAGTTCATCTGTTATATCAATAAACGGTGTTGAACTAAAAAGAAAAAATAAACAGAATATGAGAAGGGTAACCACAACTGATCCAGGCGACGCAGGCATTCGTAATGTCAGTACTGGCAACGACCCAGCACAGATTTAATATGAGAGCAGTAGATCTTACCAAAGGATACTTAGTTGAATGTGTAATTCATCATAGACTTGATGAAAGCAAGAACACTCACTTAGAGCATCTAGAAGATCTAATATTCAATGACGGATTACCAGGCGGCACCAAAGCAATTGAGTATCTTGTGGGGTTTTATGAGATGCTTAAAGGTAGTGCTAAAACAAAATTTAATTTAACTACAAAATGGGACGGTGCTCCGGCAATATTTGCCGGTATAGATCCAGCAGACAATCAATTTTTTGTTGGTACTAAGGGTGTATTCAATAAGACACCAAAACTTAATAAAAGTTTAGCAGACATAAAAGTTAATCACGAAGCACCAGGACTACAGCAAAAATTAGAACAGGCATTTATACATCTAAAAAAATTAAATATCACAGGTGTCATACAAGGAGACCTCTTATTCACAGAAGGAGATATTCAAAATGCCACAATAAAAGGTGAGGAGTTTATTGTATTCAAGCCAAATACAATTATATATGCCATACCAGCAAACAGCGACTTAGCAAAAGAAATTTTATCAGCAAAGGTTGGCATAGTTTTTCACACTGAATATGTTGGTGGCCCAACACTAGCAGACATGAGTGCAAAATTTGGTTATGATGCAAGTGGATTAGGGAACGGTAGTAGTGCAGGTGTATGGTACAGAGATGCAATCATAAAAGATTACTCCGGACAAGTAACATTAACAAAAGACGAGTCAACAAATTTAAAAAATTCTATAGAAAATGCAAATCAAAAATTATCAGCAATAAGTGATTTAGAATTTTTAAAGAATAGCGAGTTTGGTGTAACTATCAAAGACAGATTAAAAACCAGTGTAAACAAAATTATAAGAGATCAAAATCAGTTTGAACAAGATCCAAAAGCATTTGCTACAGCATTCATAAATGATTACAAGAAACTAATGAGAGATGCAACATCAAAATTAAAAACGCCAGCAAATCAAGTTAAGAAAGCAGAAACTATGCTGAAAGGAATAGAATTTATAGAAAACAATCAAGCAGAACTTGAAAACGCATACATAGTGTATTTAGAACTAATAAGAGCAAAAGAATTAATAGTAAGCAAATTAGCAAACGTAAAACAAATTGATACATTTGTACAAAATAACGAAGGCGACTACGATGTAACAGCCGAAGAAGGGTTTGTTGCTGTTGATCATATAGGAAATGCAATTAAGTTAGTTGACAGATTAGACTTCAGTGCTAAAAACTTTGGCTCAGGGAGACCAGGAGCATAATGGAATTACAACTATTAGACGAATTACAAGAAAGTAGACTGTATAGAACTACAGATGGATTCAAGCCATATGATAAAAGTGACATGGCTGAATTACTAATGATAACAACAATGATAGTGTACATGTTTGCACACGACACAAAATACAAACCTTTTGCAATACAATATTCAAATGCAAGTGTAAGACACGGCAAGTTTCGTGCAAGTAGACTGGGTGCAAACGATTTATATATGATTGCATACACTATTAATTCCAAATACAAAAAGAATTTTAAATTTAACGATCAACTGTTACATCAGTTTATGATAGCATTAGCAAAAGGTCAACTTCCAAGTGCTAATTATTTTTTACGTTTACAACGACAATTAAAAATCAATGACATGTCAATACAAAATGTAAGACGACTAATTTCCGATTGGCCTAAGTTAAAATATAGACAAAAGCAATTAGCAGTCACAAAGATGCTACACATAATGAGAGCAAAAGCAGTAAGAAGTGATTTATATAAAACATTAAACAAGTTTGCCAAAGAAAGAAACTATAAATTAGCAAATGCAACAAACAAAGAACTTGATAAATCTACAAATCAAACTACCCTTAAACGTTTAGCAGTAGCAGGTGCTTCTGCGTATGTGGGTGCAGAATTTGGCCCACGTATAACAGGCGGAAGACTAGGACCAAGGTCCGCGGCAGGCTTGGCAGGCGTAGCCGCATACTGGCAAAGTAGAAAAAGGTCATAAATAGTATTATGAAGATATTTGAAGTAACACAATCTATAAATGAAAGCATGAGTCAAACTGATTTTCGCAACGTACTGGCTCGCGAACTAAGAATAAAAAACAAAAACAAGAATGTAAAGTTAGACAGCGATACATTCCAAAAAGCATACGAACTTTTTCAAAAAGGTGTAGCAGATTCACCTTTAGACGCATACATTAGTGCAGAAAATCATATGAAGAATATGGCTTATGAATCACAGGAAGACAGGCGAGCAAGAGATGATCTTTTCAAAAATACACAGGCGGCTTATAATCAACGTATCCAAAAAGGTCAAGACACCCAAAGACAGAATCTAGGTAAAGATACAGGCCATTCTAGAAACACTGGTGTTGACTATGTTGACCAAGTTAATCAGAAAAAAGCAGATTCAAGATCAGATCAACAGAAAAAAGCGGCGGATGATAAAGAAATTAATAAAATGTTCAAAGATAAAGGTATTGAGCCAGATAAAAAAACTTCTGCTCAGGCAAGAAGAGCAACAACTCAAGACCTTCTTAGAGGTAAAAGCAGAACAGGAAGAGCAGGTGATGACGGAGATGTTAGAACTGGTGCCGATGGTAGACAGTTACGACACGATAAATTTTATAAACAAGATTCAGAACTAGGGGACTATGATACAGTCCTTCCACGTTTAGGAATAAAAAAGGCGGCAGGTACTGTTAAGAAATATGCCTCTAACTTTGTTAGAGATCCAGGCGCAACAATGGCAAACCTTCGCTACAAGTTCAAAGATTTACTACAGAAGTAAATAACTCTGATAAATAAACATAACGACTGGAGAAATTCAGGCATTAATTAGGAGATAAAAATGGCATTAGTAGGACTAAGTCAAGCAAATCCAAATAGAGTTGATGAAGAAAAATTCTTTATTGGCAAAGAAGTAACATTAGTAGACGTCGACTTTGGCGCGGCTGTGAACGGTTCAATGGGACCAGCAGGTGCAGTTGAGTCAACATTTGAAGCAATCCAAGGCGAAGGTTTAAACATTTTAGGCCATGGCCCACTACATAGCACAAACGTAAACATGAGTTTGATGTTAGAAGGTGAGTTTGGGGCAGATAAGTATGACGGATCTAATTCAGAAACACTAGCGGCTCACTTAGAGGACGTTATTATAGCATTAGGCACAGTTGATGGAATCAACTTAGCAAGTGCTACTGTTACAGCAAAAACATTTGTATTGTAAGACATTAAACTTAATAAAAGAGGGAGTCTAGGCTCCCTTTTTTTATGGGTTTTTGATAAATAAAAGTAACCAAGTTATAGATCATAGTTAAAAAGACTTTCTATAACGCAGAATAGTAGGAGTCATATCATGGCATTAGTATCATTTGAAACAAGCCAAGCCGGACAAGGCATTGGTAACGGATTAGGTTCAAAAACAGACATCGTTAATATTGCGAAAACAAATATCACAACAGCAGAATTGAAAAAAATTCTTGAGGATATGCAAGTTGACGGTTTTGCAGTAGCAGGCGTAGGAACAGCAGACGGAACAGCATTTGTAAGTGGCACAACAGACGTAGTAATGGTTGCATTACAAGGCGCAGGTGCAGACTATACAGCAGAAGGAACAAACGCTCACGGTGTTACCGGAGCAGTTACAACTGTTTTAACAATCTTTGTAGACTAATTTAATTAGTTTTTAGTTTTTAATTAAACACTAAACCCCCTTTTTAAGGGGGTTTTTTTATGGCTTTTAAAATAGTACCAGATATTACTGAGAAAATGATAAATATGCTATAACAGAAACACACGGAGAAGATATGGCACAGAATAAAGCAGGTGGTTTAATGACATCAAGCGAAACCTTAACAGGTGACGTGGAATTTTTTACACTTTATACCACACTAGACATAACTGCCACAACAGATTTTACAGATAATACACAAAAAGATTTTGAGAGCATGGTACAAGTAATTAGTTTGAGAGCACAACCTATGTTAATGAACACACCAATTATAGCAAATGGTGAGTCAGCAGGATTAGATGACTATGGTGCACCTGGTTTAACAGGAGCAGGATGGGTATTTAAGTTTGCATTTGAAAGACAAGGAGCTCACACATTAGACACACTGAAAGATGAATTAGATGGTATTGTCCTAAATGGCGGTACTATTAATACTAAAAGTTCAGTAAATACTGAATTTTCTAAACAGGACGTATTATAATGGCAGACAAAGATTTAGATAAGAAACCAGCAGAACAACTTTATGCAAGTGATCCAGAACTTAAAACGCAAGTAATTGCAGACATGTTAAGGATCGAGCAAGTAACATCAGAAATCAAAGAATTTAAAACAGAAGTAAAACAGCATTTTGCAAAAATAGAAAATTGGTTAGTAGGAATTATGGCAGGTGTATTTGCTACAATGTCTAGTTTAATCATAGCACTAATATTTAAGTTATTTTAAAATGAGAATAGTTGAAGTAGAAGAAGTAATGGAGTCCAAAATGGTCTGGGCCAAACGAGGAACTAAGATTGTTCGTAAGGTCAGATGTACCAGTGGTCCACGAAAAGGTAGAATGGTATCTAGTGCCAGCCAATGTTCAAAACCTATCAACTTAAAAAAACGTATGACTCTTAAAAAGACAAGAGCAAAAATGGGCAAGAGGATGGCAAGAAAGGCCGCTAGAACTAAAAGAAGGAATCCAACAAGTAAAAGAGTTGCAAGGTTGAATAGAAGACGATGAAAATACGAGACTTGAACGAATATAATAAAGGAATTCAAGACCCTAATTCTAATGCAAAGAATTCAATGCCTGCATCACTGTCACCAGAAACTGAAAAAGAAATAGCAAAAGGCCTTAAGATGGTAGACCCTACCATGAATGGCAAGATGGCCGCCAAAGGTCTTAGTAATCAAATAGCAGGCAAAAAACCTACTCCAGGACAATTACAACAAAAATCAGGCATAGATATAAAAGTTGCAAAGGCTATAAAAGATCCTGCACTAAGAAATCAAATGAAATCCATATTGAAAAAAGCAGGTGAAATGGAGATAGATGAAAACACACTTGCAAAAAAAATATTAAAAAAACTAACCAGCAAAAAGCCTGGTAAAAGCATTAGAAAAAAATCAAGACTACTACAAGAGATAGATCAAAACTTATTTGAAATCAATTACAACTCACCAGAGATAGCAAAAAAAGCCGTAGACTTACCAATAAGATGTGGGTTCGAAGCAGAAACAGTATGGCCTAATTTTTCTAGAGGTGGCGGTGAAGATGTAGACAATATGAGCTATGGAGAAGTTGAAGACATAGTCTATATTAGCAACAGCGATCAAGATTATATCCAAGAAGCATTTGATGAGTATGTAAGAGAAAATTTAACACAAGACTATCTAAGCGACATCATAGACAATTACATTGAAGAAAAAAGAGATGACGATGATGTATATACTGATTTTATAGAAGATGGCGCCGGCCCTACTATGGATGCTGTAGAAGAATACAGAGATGAATTTAAAAATGAAGATCCTACAGAATTTGAAAATCGTATGGAAGATGGTTGGGAAAAAATTAATTGGGTTAGAGAGTTTGTAGATCAAGAATTTGAAGATGAAATTTTAGACTATATAAGAGAAATAATCGAAGATGAGGGTAATGCATTCCAAGAAGCATTTGAAGAAGCACATAGCAACACCAGTTATGATGAATGGATTGGCAATGAGTTTTACAGCATGAGTAGTTTCTTAGATGATTACGGCATTGACTATAGCGAAATACAAGGCGGCGGACTTGAAAACGTAGCAGAAAGAATTTATGAATGGTCAAAAGATACAGAGTTTGATGATTATCCAGAGACCGGTGATTACGGAGATACTAGCACAGATGGTTGGGCAGTAGAAAATGACAGTAGTATAGAAGGCAGTGGTTGTGGTGCAGAGATTATTTCACCAGTATATCAAACGCCTAAAGATATGCTTAAAGCAATGCAAGAATTATTCAATCATATAAGCGGTGATGCAGAGACAAACAGCAGTACTGGATTGCATGTTACTATGAGTTGGGACGGTGAAAGAGCAGGAAAACAATCAAACGCAGAAGTAAACAAATTAAAAATAGCATCACTATTAGGTGATCAGTATCTACTAAGTACGTTTGGCAGAGAGAAAAACAGTTATGCTAAATCACAAGAAAAAAGAATAAAAAAATCAGCCAGTAATGCAATAAAATTAGCGGACAAAGGCAATGAGGCGTTCAAAGATATAGAAGATATTATGTCACAAGGCGTAAGCGGTGATAAATTTGTTGCAGTAAATTTTAAAGATCAACGAGATAATAGAACAGGCACTAACCTTATAGAATTTAGAATAGGTGGCGGAAACGACTATCATACTGACATGGAAACTATTACCAAAGCAGTTATAAGATATGCTACTGTAATGGAAGCAGGTTACACAGATGCATATAATAAAGATTATGCTAATGCTATATACAAGATGGTTAGTAATGCAGGAAAAATAGATCCTAAAGATATTGAAAATGCTAAAACTAGTTTTAATCTAGATGACATGAAAGAACCGCTTGTAGACTTATTTAAATCACTTTTAAGCAAAGAAAATTACTTTGATGGCCTAGAGCAAATAGTTAAGGCTTATAAAAGTCTACACATGATAGAAAACGTTACTGAAGCAACAGTAGAAGAAAAACAAGCAGAACTTTTAAGTAATGCACAATTATATTACACTAAAGGCATGGCACATTTGGCAGTAGATGTCGGACGTGACAAAAATAGAAACAAACTGAATGCCAAAAGTGCAGGTGTAATTAGAAGAAGTTTAGCAGAATTTAGTTTAGATGAAAAGACACTTAGCCAATCAATTATTCGTTCGTTAGATAGAATTAATATTCCAACACAAAATGACAGAACTAATCAAAAAGTTGCAGTAATAAGCAAAGGATTAAATGAACTGTTTAAGAAAGATATATTTATATCGCCTGATTTTTTAAGTCAACCACAAGCAGAAAGAATTGCTAAAGGCTCATGGAATGCAATACACAGCAAAGGCTGGGACAAAGCACAACAATTAAAACTTATTGACTTGCTAATTAAAGTTAATCACGGCAAAGATTACAATATAAAACAAGACAATATAAGCAACATGCGATACAGCATTGTAAGTAATATTGAGACCCGAGAGTTTAACGACTTTTATTCAAATTTTATAAGATCAGGATACAATTCAAACTATCCACCTGCTCAACCAGGTGAACCATATTACCCAGCCGCTTACAAAGAATTAGTAAAGTTTTTAAACTCATATGAAGACTATAATGAGCCAGTGTCGCCAGAACATAATACAAATATCAGCAGTGGCGACAGTTACATAGAAAATTATCTAAACACTTATGTGATGAAATTAAGAAAAAGATTCATGCATTTTGCAGATTTACGAAATTCAAACATGCAATTATATCTTGATTCAGTACCACAGTTAGGAAAAATATCACAAGAATTAATGGACTCTTTATCCAGTCCACTCAATCCTTGGACAGACAAATGGTCAGAATATGTTGGAAAAAATTATCCAGATGAAGAATTTTCAAATGATTATGACGACTTATTTGGTGTACAAGACGGCAATGAATTCCTAGGATTAAGAGAATACGAACACGAAAAAATACAAGAATTATTAAAAAAAGTAAAAGATAAAGAGTACACAGATCCATTAGAAGGTAATGTAGTAGACCAACTTGGTGATAGACTAACAGAAACTATTAGAAATATACTTGCTCAATATTACAAGAAAAAAGTAAATTGGTCCAATATGTTTGCATTAAAACCAGTACAAGATGTCACAAAAGTTAGATTTGATGCTCTTAAAAAATGGATGAAAAGTTTTGATGAGATTGCTGTAAAGCAAGGCTTTGATAGTCAGGAAAAAGAAATTGCTGATAAGCAAATTATAGATAAAAGAGAAAAGCGTCACCAAAAAAATCAAGCAAATACAACAGTAACACTCAATATACCTTCTCATTCTACTGCATATATAAGAAAAGATCTATATAATAATTTAACAGACTCGGGTCGTTCAAAATCTAATAGGAGAGCCGCTCTAGTACAAAATAGAAGATTTTTTACAACTAAATTAAATAGTAATCAAGTATTTGTATTACCTGCGGCACACTGGAGCCAGGCAGAGGACGCCTATGAAATTCAAAAATCTGAAAGCGATATGAATAAATGGCGTGAGGATTCAGCCAGAAAAGTAATGAGAGCATTCTATAAAGAGTACGGGATTAGTTACGATCAATTTAGACAGCAAGTTGGTGAATATCTCCAATTAGATGGTCGTAGAATGCAGGAACTTAATGCAGAAGGTCTTACAATTACACATGATGGTGATTCTAGAGAGCCTAATGTAGAGCCATTAGTAGCAAAATCTGAAACAGAACAACCAGGAGTTGGTACACCAATGTCAATATCATCCGCGGCGGCGTGGCATGTAAACAATCCAGAA